>Ga0255338_1001182_pt1 | contig 53509 bp, 51 predicted proteins | sample MeOH1_35cm_T4_19_FD_203715 | JGI IMG/M metagenome (GOLD analysis project Ga0255338, IMG submission 203715) | Sandy soil microbial communities from University of British Columbia, Vancouver, Canada - MeOH1_35cm_T4_195 | ecosystem: Engineered > Artificial ecosystem > Sand microcosm > Unclassified ... | reverse complement strand
TTTATCCGCTTTTAATCGAACCTTGTAAAAAGCTTGTTTTTTCTTTATTGTTTTTGAGGATAATTACATAAATCGGGTGTGTCAATCTGACAAACCTCCGTCTAAATTTTCTTCAGGTTAGCATACTGGGACATTAGTTTACGGATTCCCCCTCCGGTAAAGGCCACGGTAATCTCCGCATCCGGACCTTCCCCTTTTATAGAGACGATCACTCCTTCCCCGAACTTGGCGTGGGTCACTTTAGCTCCCAATTCGTATGCCGGTTGACCGGAGGCGGGTCTGGTCTGCTGCACGGGAGTTCCAAAGTCTGTCCAGAGCGGACTCTGTGCTTTTGGTTTCGAGTCCTTCTTAGCCCTTGCAGGGGTTTGTTTCCTGCCGGGGTCACTGGGATCGTCCCGCGTGATCAAATTCTCTGGAATCTCCTCGATGAAGCGTGAGGGACTGTTAAATACTGTCCTGCCGTACAAGGTGCGCCGGAAGGTGTTGGTAAGGTAGAGCTTTTGCTTAGCCCGGGTAATCGCCACATAGCAAAGGCGGCGCTCTTCCTCCATCTCCTGCGTGTCAATCAAGGCTCTGTTATGTGGAAAAATACCTTCTTCCATTCCCGGTACAAACACCACAGGGAACTCCAGTCCCTTGGCACTGTGCATGGTCATCATCACCACGGCATCCTCCCCTTCCCCCAGGGAGTCGAGATCGGACACCAAGGAAACCTCCGACATAAAGCCCTCCAGACTCTTGTCCTCGCTGGTCTGGTCGTATTCCTGGGTAACTGAAAGAAACTCCTGCAAATTTTCCAGCCTGTTTTGGGCTTCCGGCGTTTTTTCTGCCCTTAGTTCATCTATATAACCAGTCTTGGCCAAGATCTCTTCCACAAGGCCGGTTATGTGGAGCTTGTCCTTGTTCATAATAAAATTGTTTATCAGCTCACTAAAGCCGGACATCAGGCTTACTGCCCGGGAACTAAGTCCTGGGACCTGACCTGCCTGCTGCAGGATCTGAAATACACTGATCCCGGTCTCAAGGGCGTATCCCGCAGCCTTGGCATGGGAAGTTTCCCCAATTCCCCGCTTCGGAACATTGATGATTCGGGCCAGGCTCACGCTGTCATTGGGGTTTTGCACCAGCCTTAGGTATGCCAGGATGTCCTTGATCTCCTTGCGCTCATAGAATTTAACCCCACCGTACATGCGATAAGGAATTCCACTCCGCATAAATACTTCTTCCAAGGCCCTTGACTGGGCGTTGGTCCTGTATAAAACAGCGAAATCGTTATAGTTCCTCTGTTCCAGTCTGCGCAAGAGCACTACCCGGTCGCTGATGAACCTGCCTTCTTCATACTCGTCATTGGCCGAATAGTACACTACCGGATGACCGGGATGGTTGTCAGTCCACAAATTTTTGGGCTTGCGCCCACGGTTATATTCAATAACCTTGTTGGCTGCCTCCAGAATACACTGGGTGGAGCGGTAATTCTGCTCAAGCTTGATCACCTTGGCGTCTGGGTAGTCCTTTTCAAACTCCAGGATATTAGTGATGTCCGCTCCCCGCCAGCTGTAGATTGACTGATCCGGATCTCCCACCACACAGAGATTGCGATTTCGCTTTGCGAGCAGATTGATCAGGGTATACTGGGCATGGTTCGTGTCCTGGTACTCGTCCACCAGGATATAGCGGAAACGGTTTTGGTAATATCCCAAAATATGCGGATTCGCCTGCAGCAGCAAAACCGTAACCATGATCAGATCGTCAAAATCCAGGGCGTTGTTGGCCTTAAGCCTTTCCTGGTACAAACGGTATACCTCTGCGCATTTCTCCTGAAAGTAGTCCCCGGCCAAAAGTGCAAATTTGTCTGGATCCTGCAGCTTATTCTTGGCATCACTTATCACGGAGGACACTCCGCGAACACTGAACTTTTTATCATCCAAATTGGCTTGTTTCAGGCACTGTTTTAGCAAGGAGTCCTGGTCCGAACTGTCATAGATTACAAAATTTCGAGTGTATCCGGGCACGGCTTCAATCTCCCTGCGCAAAATCCGCACACAGGTAGAGTGAAAGGTGGCCACCCAGACATCCTTGCCCTCTTCCCCCACTAGCCGGGCCACCCGATCCTTCATCTCCGCAGCTGCCTTATTGGTAAAGGTTATTGCCAGAATATTTCTCGGGTCTACTTCCTGCTGAATCAGCTGAGAAACCCGCTGCGTAAGCACCCTGGTCTTGCCGCTCCCGGCCCCGGCCAAAATCAGCAAGGGCCCTTCCGTGTGCAAAACCGCCTCCCGTTGTTCGGGATTTAAAGCTGCCAATTGACCCAATTTATATTCCCCCTATTATCCAGAACGCAGAGCACAAAATTGTACCGCTGTTTGTAAAGCGGTACAAAACGTTACACCTATGATTTTAGCAAATATCCGTTCGGATGGGAATGAAAATTGCACGCATTGATGCAGAACGTGCGGGCAATACTAAATGAGGATTTTTGTTAAGGGGGCTTCAGGATGAGCACAACGGGAAGAACTAATTCACTAGTCACCTCAAGCCTGTCGAAAGAGGAATTGGAGGAGCTTTACGCCAAGTATGGACGTCCGGGTGAAATCGCCCCCGGAGTGCCCGGGCAGAGGCGAAGAACCTTTCCCCGCCCCGCTCCCACCGGAGAAAAGACCAATTGAAGCACTGCATTAAGGCGCTCTCCTGACCAAGGGGAGCGCCTCTGTCATAGACGCCTAATATATGGGCTCCCCATGCTTATGGATTAGCTCATTCTCCAGACACTGCTCAAACCTTTTATCATCCTCAAAGGTGCGTTTAGCGGGTCCTTTAGTCCTTCCCCCTCCACGTCGAAATTTGGCCTTAATTTCCCGTTCCTCCAGGAGGAACTCAATAGTATCCCGGGTATAAACCCTGCCGGTCGGGCTGATACAGGAGGCCCCTTTTCCTAATACAATAGAGGCAAGCCCCCAGTCCTGTGTAACCACCACGTCCCCGCTTCGGGTTAAATTTGCCAGTTTAATATCCGCTTCCTGAGAAGAGTTTCCAACCACCACATGGTGGTCAGATTGGATATTGTGATTGAAACTGGCTACCGTCCACACAGGTACAGTAAACTTATTGCCCAGGGCGGTACAGATTTGCAATACCTGCTTTGGACAGGCATCCGCATCAACTAGAATCTTCATATAATTCGAACAAACCTCCGAAACTTTATGATAATTCTCACCATAATATTACAATATGTCCATTTTTATTCAATTCTTATTGTTAATATTACCAAAATGTATTAAACTGGTGTTGCAGCCTTAGTTTGCTGCAGCAACTATACTCAAGCGCATGCGTCTTGATTCTCGAAAAGAGGCCGCAAATGAATGTTTTTGTTGCTAGGCAACCAATCTTAGACGGCAAAGGAAAAGTCATGGGTTATGAACTGCTTTTCCGCAATGGAATCGAAAACCAGTTTAATGCTATAAGTGGTGACAAAGCTACTATTAGCGTTATGGTGGACAGTGTGTTTTCCTTTGGTTTACCTTCATTAACAAATGGCAAAAAGGCATTTTTAAATTTTACCGCTAATCTATTATTGAAGCAGGTACCAACGGCTTTGCCCCAAAACTTGGCAGTAATTGAAATCCTTGAGGACGTTGCACCGGACGAGAACATATTACAGGCGTGCGAAAAACTTAAGCAGCAGGGGTACACCTTGGCCCTGGATGACTATGTGTATGTACCCAGCCGGGATCCCTTTATAAGTTTGGTGGAAATCATTAAGGTAGATCTGATGAAGAACAGCCGGGCGCAGTGCGAGCAGATCATCAAAAGGAATCGGGGCAGCACGCTTAAATTCCTGGCTGAAAAGGTAGAAACCCTCGAAGAATTTGAGTGGGCAAAAGCAATGGGCTTCGACTTCTTTCAGGGTTATTATTTTAGCAGACCTACTATTTTTACCACCAAGGATATCCCAGTCAGCCAGCATAACCAGTTGCTGCTCTTTGGTGATCTAACCAACCTGGACTTGGACTTTGATCAACTGGAGATTATCCTAAAGCGCGACGTCTCCCTCACTGTGAAATTCCTTAAGATGCTAAACTCTTCCTTCTACGGCTATAAATCCAAAATCACTTCGATTCGACAGGCCCTGACACTGCTTGGGCTGAACGAGGTGAAAAAGTGGATTTCCTTAATTCTGGTTAAAGACCTGTTAGGCGATAAACCTGAGGAAATATTGGCAATGTCCCTGCACCGAGCAATCTTCGGAGAATTGATTGCTAAAAAAATCTGTTTGACGGCCCAATCCTCTACTGTTTTTCTGGCTGGACTCCTATCCATGGTTGACACTTTACTCCATCACCCGATGGAGGAGATCCTGTCGGACCTGCCGATCCTCGACGAGGTAAAACAGGCACTGCTCGGTGCGCGCAACGTGATTCGGGACATTTTAGATCTAATTATCGCTTACGAGACCGGAAATTGGTCAGTACTGTCCAGATTAGCCTCTGAGCTGAAACTGCCTGAGCTGGATATTCCGGACTTATATATGAATTCTTTGCAAAGTACGGATAAAATGTTATCCTTTTCCCTCTAATACCAGCCTTATTACCACTAACCGAAACAGTAAAAGGCCTTGTCAAGCTTCCCTTGGCAAGGCCTTTTATAGGTTTGATCAAGATGCGTCTTCTGCTGAACCCGTTTTCTCCCCGGTGGCTATCCGGTTTCTAAGTTCACCCACCATTCTTGGGACATTAATCTGCATTGGGCAGCGCTCTACGCAACGGCCGCAGCGCAGACAACTGTAGAGTAAAGGAGCTGCCTTTTCCAGACTGCTCTCGCCCTCCACGAAAGCTGTCCAAACCGCGCCGATTCCACCCAAATAGGTGTGCCCAAAGTGTCCGGCAGTTACCTGGAATACAGGACACTCGTACATGCAGCCCCCACAGCGGAGGCAGTGCAGTGCCTGACTGAATTCGGGATCCCGGGCCATAGCGCTACGTCCGTTATCCACAAATACCACGTAGAATTCCTTGGGACCGTGGGCACCATATGTGGTCACTTTCTCAATATCCCCGGTCTTGCTCGGTCCACTGACCATACTGACGTAGCCTGGTACCCCGTACTGAGCATAACGCCAATTGACCTCAACCACTTTCATGGCATCCTGGAAGGTTGGCACAAGTTTTTCAACACCCACAACCACAATGTGTACCGGTGGTGCCGCTGTGGTCAGCCTGACATTCCCTTCGTTTTCGATGATTACCGCTGCCCCAGTATCTGCGGCAAAGGCATTAGCCCCGCTGATTCCGACATCCGCGGTGAAATATTTTTCCCGCAGAAAATCTCTTACTACCGCCACCTCTTGGGCAATGTCTGGCGGAATCTCTTTGCCAAAGAACTTAGAAAAGATCTCAGCGACTTGTTCACGAGGAACGTGGATAGCTGGGGACAGGATATGCATGGGCTTATCTTTCTTCAACTGCAGGATAAATTCGCCCAGGTCGGTCTCCCAAACCTCATGGCCTTTTTTTTCCAGGTACTCCCGCATATGCAGTTCTTCACCCAGCATACTTTTGCCCTTGACAACCGATTTCTTTACTCCGATTATCCGGTCAACTATCTCGTTGGCTTCCTGCTTGTCTTTGGCAAAAAAGGCCTTGCCGTGATTGCGCTCGACTGAAGCCATTGCTTCTTTCAGCAATCCCTGCATATTAGCTGTGGACTGTTCTTTGAGAGTACGGACCTCAGCAGCCAACGCTGGAGTATGAGGAAAACGTTCCAAAGTTTCATCCACTGTTTTGCGGTAAGCTTCAACAGCCCGGCCGATAGCAGTCTTGATCCGCTCATCCTTGCTGGCCTTATTCAAATTCTTCGTGTATTCCGTAAACTCTTTCTGCAGGTCTATACTCATGCCTCAAACCCCCTGTACAGGAATTCTATCAAGTCCTCTACCCCGGCGGTATTCTTACCCCCTTGCAAAGCAGAGAGGCAATAAGGGCAGGAGGTAAGGATGACGGAAGCTCCAGTTTCCTCTAGCTCCCCTACACGACGTTCAGCAATGGTGTGGGAGATTTCCGGGAACAGCAATTTACTGGGACCGCCACAGCAGGTGGTCCATTTCTTGTTGCGGAAGGCCTCTTTATAATCGACTTTGGCGCTCTGCAGGATTTCACGCAGCTGTTCGTCAATTTCCAGTTCCCTGGCTAACCTGCAGGAGTCATGGATGACTACACTGCCGTCCACTTTTACTGCAGGCAGTTTGTCCCTTTTTTCCCATACATACTCAACAAAGGTTTTGATCTCGACATTCCAGTCTTTAACCAGTTTGGGGTAGACCAGTTTAAACACTTCAGCAGAGTGAGGTGATAAACACACGATGGTTTTGGCCCCGCTCCTACTAATCACATCGGCCACTTTCTGAGCGTACGGGCGCAAATCACTCCAATAACCCAGTTCATACAGCAGGGCTCCGCTGTAGAGTTCTTCCTCCCCGCTGTAACAGATTTCATAGCCTAATTTCTTAAGAATTACGGCTGCTTTGTAGCAAACAGTATTAAACCTGTCTTTATCCTTTGCCAGGACTGAGGCGTAAATCTTTTCTGCATTGATACCAGCCTTATCCAGCATGTTTCTTACTCCCATCATCAGGGAAAAGCCCTTGCTCCCCTGATCCATGTGGGTCATGGTCTTTACCAGGGAGTCAATGAATGGGAGAAGCTGATACTCGCCCCCGGTGTAAAAGAGGACCTCTCCCCTAGCCGGCAGGTTTAGTTCCCTGGCCCAGGACGCAACTTCGGACCCTTTAAGGGCCAGAGGGTTGCCGTGTTTGACTATATTACCCCGGATAATTTCTAAGACCGTCGGCAGCTTCATTTCTACGGCCACTAGTCTTTCACCTGTCCTTCCATACCTATACTAAAAAGAGTTTCGATCTAATTAAACCAAAAACCCTAGCATATTGTAAACATTATTGCGGCATGTATTATGTATTTCTATATACTTTAAACATTTTATAAATTAGAACCAAAAAACGCGGCTGAACTTTGAAGCTCGAAACAGGCCGGAACAACAGCCCCCACTTTAATTCAGCCTTGACGCCAGGTAAAAACCCGCGAGTAAGTTAACAATCAGCAATAATGGCACACCGTAGACGAACTTCTTGTGCTTGGTTTTGTGTCTTAACAGCTGCATGGCTGCGTACACTCCAGCGGCCCCAAACAATGCGGACATTAGCAGCAAGGTTCTTTCCGGTACTCTGCGGGCCTGGCTTCCTGCAATCATTTTGTCAAAGCCGGTTACTAAAAAGGTAATTAGGTTCCACCCGGCAAGCAATATCAGAAGGCTTTTCATAATACTCCTTTATTTACAGCAGAAGCTTAAGGGGTGCCCGTCTAGTCGCAGTACCCTTTGCGCCGCAGCTTTTCTACATGTTCGTGCAGAATGCTCTCAATCTTAATGTCGTACTGTTCTTCCAGGACAAACATCATGGTAACTGCTGTCTGGGCCACATCCATAAGCTCACTCGCCACCTTGGCCATCGCTTCGTGCTCAGCCAGTCGGCTCTGCTCACCGCTTAAGCCTCGCAATTTCCCGATAGCCTGAGCCAGCTCTCCGGACTCCTCCATTATTTTCAGGGCCGTGGATTCCAAGGAAGGAGCAAGCTTGTTCAGTCTGGGCAGAGTTATGGTCTTGCTGGTTGCCAAAGTAACCCGCTTCATTTTAGCCTGGTACATCTCTTTTCCCCCACGTCGCGTAGTCTAAGTTCATCTTAGAATTTAAGCCTGGTCCTGTCAAGCAGGACAGGGTGTTTACAGTATTATCCGCCGGGGACGGAGAATATTTTGTTAGCAAGGAGGAATCTCTATGCTGAAAAAATACTTTTGGGGAGCGGGCCTGGTGTTTCTGGTAATCGCAATCGCCATCCTGATGTTCTTCCATTCCGCTGCCTGGTAAAGGGTTGAACCCAAAAAGGGGCTGCTTCGCAATGAAGCTGTCCCCTTTTCCTGTTACTTTCTTCGACTCACCAATTCGTCTGCGATTTCTCCCGGTTCCATATCGTGAAATGCCAGGAGCACCATTAAGTGGTAGAGCAAGTCGCTGGTCTCATACACAATCTCGTCACGGTTATTATTCTTGGAGGCGATGATTGTCTCGGCAGCCTCTTCTCCCACCTTTTTCAGAATCTTGTCCTGGCCCTTGTCAAACAAGTAGGTGGTGTACGAGCCTTCAGGTCTACTTAGCTTGCGCTCTTTAGACATCTCATACAGGCCGTTCAATACTTTACCCAGGTCATTTCTGGGAATCAGCTGGGGTTTGCCTTCTGACGTTACGGAACCGTCTGCCTGAATCTGATTGTGAAAACAGGAGTAGAAGCCCTCGTGACACGCAACTCCGTCCTGTTCTACCAATACCAACAGGGAGTCCGCATCACAGTCGTAAAGAATCTTCTGCACGTGCTGAAAATGTCCAGAGGTTTCACCTTTGACCCAGAGTTCCTGCCTACTCCTGCTGTAAAAACAGGTTCTGCCCTCGGTCAAGGTCCTTTCCAGGGATTCCTTATTCATATATGCCAGCATCAAAACTATTCCGGTCCGGGCATCCTGCACTACCGCCGGCAGCAGGCCCTGAACGTCAAACTTCAGCAGATCTATAACCTTGGTATCGCTTACCGTAAACAATCCGTTCACACCTTCCCGACTTTAACCAAAAAGTGACTTTTCGTTAGGGGTCATGCTCTTAACCCTTGGTGCAATCAGCGTACTAAGACGCCGCGGGTGGAGAGGTAGTCCTTGGATTCCTGGATAGTATATTCGGCATAATGGAAAATCGAAGCGGCCAGGGCGGCATCCGCCTTCCCTACTGTCAGACCCTGAAAGATGTGTTCCAGGTTTCCCACGCCACCGGAGGCTATTACCGGGATGGTGAGGCCCTCACTTACTTGGCGTGTCAGTTCCAGGTCGTAGCCGTCCTTAGTACCGTCTTTGTCCATACTTGTAAGCAGAATCTCTCCGGCCCCTAAACCTTCTACCCGTTTAACCCATTCCAGAACATCAATTCCGGTTGGGGTACGACCGCCGTGGATATATACCTCCCACTTCCCTTCTCCCCGGGAACGGGCATCTACCGCTACAACGATACACTGGGTGCCGAAGGCTTCCGCACCCGCTTTGATTACCTCCGGATTTTGTACCGCAGATGTATTCAGCGAGACCTTATCAGCCCCTGCCTGCAGCATTCTGCGAATATCTTCGATGGTCCTGATCCCCCCACCGACTGTAAAGGGAATAAACACTTCCTCTGCCGTGCGCCTTACCACTTCCAGCATGGTTGCCCTGCCCTCCGCTGAAGCGGAAATATCCAGAAATACCAGTTCGTCCGCTCCAGACTTGTCATACAGGGCAGCCAATTCAACCGGGTCCCCTGCATCACGCAGGTTTACAAAGTTTGTCCCTTTTACCACCCTGCCTTCATGCACATCAAGGCAGGGAATAATCCGTTTGGACAGCATTAGTTTCCCTCCGCAAGGGCCAGGGCTTCCTTCAACTGCAATGCGCCGGTGTACAGAGCCTTACCCGTAATAACTCCTTCCACACCAAGCCCCTCCAGGTCTTTGAGCGCCTGGATATCCTCGATAGAGGACACCCCTCCGGAAGCGATGATCTTTAGCCCGGAAGAGACCGCCATTTCCTGGGTGCTTTCAATATTAGGGCCCTTCATCATCCCGTCCCGCCTGGTATCCGTGAACACAATTCGGGTTATCCCCACTTCACGCATTTCCCGGGCCAATTCTGATACAGTTTTTTCCACGGTGTTCTCCCAGCCTTCAATAGCAACCAGCCCATTCTTTCCGTCAATTCCAACCAAAACATGCTCGCCAAAGCGCTTTACAGCTTCCTCCACGAGCTTGGGCTGGGAGATGGCTGCGGTTCCCAGAATTACCCGGTTAACTCCCAGGTTAAGAATCTTGTCAACCGTTTCCAGATCCCTGATTCCCCCGCCCAGCTGCACGGGAATCTTCAGCACGCTGACAATTTCTTTGACAACATCCAGGTTCTGCGGATGGCCGCTGAAGGCGCCGTCCAGGTCAACCAAGTGCAAAAAGCTGGCCCCAAAGTCCTGCCAGGTATGGGCCACGGCCACCGGATTATCGGAAAATACGGTTTCCTTATCCCGATCCCCTTGAAGAAGCCGCACTGCTTTTCCCGCTCGTAAGTCTATAGCCGGAAAAATAATCATTTCTCTACCAGTCCCCCGAAGTTTTCTAATATTTTTAGTCCCAACCCACTGCTTTTTTCCGGATGGAACTGAACCCCGAACACCTTATCCCGTCCAACCACAGCGGGAAAATCAATACCATAATCGCTGGTGGCCAGTACCACCTCAGCTTGAGACGGTTCAACATAGAAGGAATGGACAAAGTAACAGGCCCCGCCCTCTGGAAATCCCTTCAGCAGTGGGGTGTCCCTTTTAAGCTGCAGCCTGTTCCAGCCCATGTGGGGCACCTTTGGCCCTGGTGGAAACTTGATTACCCGTCCCGGAAAAACTCCCAGACCCTGGTGTACCCCGTGTTCCTCCCCAGTTTCAAACAGGACCTGCATCCCCAGGCAGATCCCCAGGAAGGGTTTCCCGGAGCGGATAGCAGCCAGTAAAGGATCCGCCAATTCGAGCTCCCGCAACTGCCGCATAGCGTCTGCAAAAGCCCCGACTCCCGGCAGAATAACCCCTTTGGCCCTGGCAATCTCCTCAGGGTCCCCGGTGATCACGGCTTCATAACCGGACTTTTCCAGTCCTTTTTGCACACTACGCAGGTTTCCCCTGCCGTAATCAATGATGGCTATCAAACTACAGCACCCCTTTGGTAGAGTGAACCCCTTGAATCCTGGGATCCAGGGCCAAAGCTTCAGCCAAAGCTCTACCCAAGGCTTTGAACACCGCTTCCAGAATATGATGGGAATTCTTGCCGCTCAGCAGGCGAACGTGCAGCGTAATGCCGGCGTTGAAGACCAGTGCCCGCAGGAATTCCTCTGCCATCTCCAGGGGAAATTCACCCACCTCGCCGCTGGGCAGGGGTACATCCCAAGCCAGAAATGGACGGTTGGACAGGTCCAAAACCACCTGAACCAGGGCCTCATCCATGGGAACCAAGGCCGAGCCGTAACGGGTGATCCCAGATCTCTCCCCGGCCGCACGATTAATCCCCTTGCCCAGGACAATTCCCACATCCTCAATCGTATGGTGGGCGTCCACCTTCAGGTCACCTTTTGCCTTAAGCGTTAAATCTATGAATGCCATACGGGATAAAAGTGTGAGCATGTGGTCAAGAAAGCCGATCCCGGTATCCACTAAAGCTTCTCCGGTACCATCCAGGTTGACCGTAACTCCGATCTGAGTCTCTTTGGTTTCGCGCTGGATTTGACTAGTTCGCATCAAACCCCTCCCAACTATCTGTTTAACCTGTTTCTCTTATTTCTTCACCGGCAGGGTATTTCCTGTCGAATTCTAGCTAACACAATAATTACTACCATCTTTGCTATATCCAAAGCTCAAAACGGAAACTCCCAGGACCTCGTGGATGAATTGACTTACCACGGAGTGAAGCATGACGCAGGAGCCGATAGCATTCCCCGCGAGCGACCGAACGAGAGCACGAATGCTCGCGCCCGATTTAAGTCTACGTTCGCGGTAAACCGGGGTCCCCGCGAAATCATGTCCCCAAAAGACTGGCTTGACGATTTCGTGGGGTAAAGTAGGGAGCGAGCGGTAGGATGCTCGGCGACGGAGGTTGCGGAACGAAGGGGTAAGTCAATTCGACCCCAGAGTCTGTATTTTTCAATCTAACATCCTGCCGGACTTTATTTCGTCCTAAGCCTAATAGCTGCCGCATGAGCACCCAGTCCTTCAGTTTCAGCCAAAACTATGACATCCGCAGCAACCTTCTGCAGGCCTGCACCCGAATAGGAGATTACACTCATCTTTTTGGTGAACGTATCAATGTTTAAGGGTGAATAGAAGCGGGCAGTGCCCCCTGTGGGCAGCACGTGGTTAGGCCCGGCGAAGTAGTCCCCCAAGGGCTCCGGCGAATACTTGCCCAAGAATACCGCCCCGGCGTTTTTGACCAAGCCCAGATATTCGAAAGGGTTCTCCAGCATCAACTCGAGATGCTCTGGCGCGAAACGGTTAGCCAGAGCTATCCCCTCTTGCGGAGACTTAACTAGGATTGCAGCCCCATAGTCCAGGAGCGATTTAGAGGCGATCGCCCGCCTCGGCAGTCTTTGCAGTTGGGCTTCTATCTCAGGTAGAACCTTATCCAGCAGTTCTTGAGAATCAGTAATCAAAATTGCAGAGGCAAGCACATCATGTTCCGCCTGAGACAGGAGGTCTGCGGCTATGTAAGCTGGATCAGCCGCACTGTCTGCCACAACGAGGATCTCACTTGGCCCTGCCAGCATATCAATATCCACCTGTCCGTAAACCGCTTTTTTGGCCAAAGTAACATAAATGTTGCCCGGTCCGGTTATTTTATCCACTTTCTTAATCGTTTCTGTACCGTAGGCCAAAGCTGCTATCGCCTGGGCTCCGCCAACTTTATAGATCTCGCTTACCCCGGCTTCACTTGCCGCGACCAAAACCTCCGGGGTAACCTGACCACCCTCTTTTACCGGGGTAACCATGACAATTTCCTTTACGCCCGCTACAGTGGCCGGAACTGCATTCATCAACACCGAGGATGGGTAGGCGGCAGTACCTCCAGGTACATAGATCCCGACCCGCTCCAGAGGACGAACGAGCTGTCCCAAGATACTTCCCGCCTCATCCGGTTCCAGCCAGGATTGGCGTAGTTGTTTGCGGTGAAAGTTCTCTATACTGGCCTTGGCCCTTTTCAGCGCTGCCAGAAAATCCGGTTTTACCAGGCCATAGGCGGTGGAAATCTCAGCTTCAGTTACCCTAAGGCTCCCCGGGTTCAAATCTACCTGATCAAATTTGGCGGCTAACTCAATCAAAGCCGCATCCCCCCGCGTCCGTACCGCTTGCACGATCTCAGCCGTGCGGGCTTCCAGTTCCGGCATTTCCCCGTAGTTCTTTTTAATCAGACCCTCCACACCTGAATCTGTGGCGGAGAAGATTCTCAGCACTTAGTTCACCCCCCTGTCCACCAATTCGCGCAGTCTGTCCTGCAATTCCTGAATCCGTCGGTATTTTAGACGATAAGCCACCCGGTTGGCAATCATCCGGGTAGTAGCTTCAAGGATCTGGGCCACTTCTTTCAGCCTGTTTTCGCGCAAGGTTTTGCCGGTAGATACAATATCAACAATCATTTCTGCCAGCCCTACCCTAGGCGCCAGTTCAATATTGCCATGGAGTTTGATCACTCCCACCTGCATGCCGTGTAGTGCAAAAAAGTTCTCTGCCACCTTGGGAAACTTGGTTGCCACTCGCTTATGGTTAAGGGAATAGAGATCAAAGCTGCTTATATCCTCCGGTAGATTTTCCTCTGGAGCCGCAACCACAAACCGGCAGTAACCGAATTTCAGGTCCACCAGTTCCGCCACATCTTTATTCTGTTCAATTATGGTATCCTTGCCCACGAAGCCAATATCCGCCGCTCCGTATTCCACATAGGTGGGAATATCCGTAGGCCTGCAGATAATACACTGTACCTGATCATCCGGGAAATCAAACAACAGTTTGCGTGATTGCTCATCAATCTCACTGCAGTTAATTCCCGCCCCTACAAGAAGTTTTACAGAATCCTCCAGGAGTTTGCCTTTTGGCAGGGCTATTGTCAAAAAATCCCTCGACATGAGTCTCCTCCGCTTTATCACGTTAAAGTATTAGTATGGTGATATTATACCCTGCTTATGTTCTTCAGACAAGCAAAACTTGCCCTCTCCACACAAAACAAAAAGACACCCCCTATACACAGAAGGCGCCATTGATTAACAAAACGTTTAACAGACCTTGGGTCCGCTTTTTACTTAACCTAAACTCCTAATTAAGCGGTCAACTTCCGGGTTAATTTCCTCCGCCAAAAAGATTGTCCAATCTGTATCTACGGTTTTAATACCCTCAAGATAGAGTTCCCGGGTTTTAAACAAGAAATCACGCACACTTTGCGGGACCGGATGCTCACATTTTGGGCAGGCTGTCACAGACCCAGGTAATTGTTTTAGTGAAGCCCGAATCCTGCCCCCACACTTGCCGCAGGTCAGAAAGACCATGAAACAACCTCCCTTTCCAGAAAATGCAACCTACTTAATCCATATATTTCGGACCAAGCGGGATTTTTCCGGGGGTGTTTTAAAAATTTTTTAAAATAAATTTTAGTCCCCAAACCCAATTCCGATATGACGGGCAGTTTGCACCATTTCATGCTCCAAGGGTACCAGCTTAAGTTGAGAAACCGCTTCTGCGAGAGGAATGGGCACGATATGGCTGCCCTGCAGAGCAACCATTACTCCGGAGCGTCCCTGTACGACCATCTCCATGGCCGCTACCCCATACCGGGTGGCCAGTATACGGTCAACACCAATGGGTGACCCTCCACGCTGCAGATGGCCCAGCACAGTCACCCTGGTCTCCATACCTGTGCACTTTTCCAGCTCAGCCCCCACCTGGTTGCCGATACCACCGAGTTTTACCGGATCCGTTCTTCCCTCCAGCATTCTTTCTACCACCATCTGTCCACCCAGGGGCTTAGCCCCCTCCGCTACAATGACCAGACTGTATTTCTTGCCCCGCTGCGCCCGCTGATTAATAACCTCACAGATCTTGCCGGTATCGTAGGGGATTTCGGGAATTAATACCACGTCTGCTCCTCCCGCTATCCCGGCGGCCAAGGCGATCCAGCCGGCATAGCGGCCCATTACTTCCAACACCATTACCCTGTGATGTGATTCAGCTGTGGTATGCAGTTTGTCCAGTGCATCCCTGGCCGTTTCGACTGCGGTCTGGTACCCGAAGGTCATATCCGTGTTAAACAGGTCGTTATCTATCGTCTTCGGTACACCCACAACAGGAAGGCCCAAATCACAAAATTCCTTGGCTATCTTGAGACTGCCGTCCCCCCCAATTGCAATCAGCAGTTCAATACCCTCTGCCTTCAGATTATCCAGAACCTGGCCGCTTAAATCCCGGTACTCCACCCCTGCAGCAGTTCTTACCGGATACTCAAACGGATTATCCCGGTTCGAAGTCCCCAGGATAGTGCCGCCGCGGTGGAGAATGCCTGAGACTGCAGCCAGGTCCAAAATCTTAAAAGACTTTTCCACAGCCCCCTTGAAGCCGTCGATGATTCCCACCACCTCCATGCCGTAGGTCTGAGTAGCAGATTTCACCACCGCTCTAATCACTGCGTTAAGACCGGGACAATCCCCGCCCCCTGTTAGAACCCCGATTTTCTTCACCATAAAAACCCTCCTTTGTAGTTCACGAATGTTCCTGTTAATAAGGGATTCCCGCCGGAATCCCTTAAGTTTACGCCATTTCAAGCTTTGGTATTTCTTTGGTGTTGGCATATTTCCGGGCTCGTTCCTCATCCATTGGTTCCAGAGGAATTTCCACCCTAATCCCTTCCGCTCTCAATTCCTTGGCCCGGGCCAAAACCCGGCCCATTTCAGTTCCCGCCACCAATATCTCAGGCCCACAATCATCCGGCCTTTGCAAAACACTGACCAAATATTCCAGGTTAACAGCAAATCCGGTGGCCGGGCAGTCAAAGCCGAAGTTGCCCAGCAGCCCGTCGTAGCGCCCTCCTTCACATACCGGGAACCCTATTCCGGGAGCATAGCCTTCAAACACAACCCCTGTATAATAGTCAAAACCACGCAAAACACCTAGATCGATAGAAACCTGTCCGTTCTCGCCAAACAAACTGATCGCCCTGTACACCTGACGCAAATTATCCAAAGCGGCGGCGGTACGGGGGCTTTTCACCAATCCTTCAACCCTTTCCAGGACTTCTTCCCCTCCATGGAAGGTGGGCAAGCTCAAAATCAGCTGAGTCTGTTCCTTTCCCAAGCCAGCTTCCACCAAAACGGACTCGAGGGCGACAAAATCTTTGCGCGCTATGCAGCCCTCCACCACCACGGCGGTTTCAGACTTGAGGCCAAGATCACTAACCAGACCGCGAAAGACCTCAATGTGACCAAGATTTATTTGGAAACCGCTTACCCCCGCTCCCCTCAGTACATCTACAGCCAGGCTAATAACCTCGGCATCGGCAAAGGGGCTGGAGGAACCGACCAGTTCAACCCCAGCCTGACGGAACTCCCGCCTGGCAGGGGGCTTTTGGTACCGAAACACTTCTGCTGAGTAACACAGCCTGAGCGGAAGCGGATTTCCCCGCAGCCTGGTAGCCACCATTCGAGCAATCGGAGTGGTAAGTTCCGGGCGCAGGGCAAGAATACTCCCTTCCCGGTCAAAAAACTTATATAGATTGTCTGCCTTTTCGATTTGGGGATTGATCGCTGCCAGATACTCAAGACCGGGAGTATTTACCTCTACATATGCCCACTTTCTGAACAAATCGAGAATTCCGCGCTCCAGCGTCCTGACAAAGGCCTGGTCCTGCGGCAGAATATCGGCAGTCCCAACCGGAACCTGCAAACCCAGTGCGTGACGTTTCATGCTTTCTACTCCTTGTCTGCATCATTTACAAGCTTTGAATCGTTTGCCAACCGCTGCAGAATCAGCTTGTAGCCATCTGCGCCGTAATTCAGGCAGCGTTTTACCCTACTTATGGTTGCTGTGCTGGCGCCAGTACTTTCGGCTATCGAGGTATAGGTACATTCCTTTTCGAGCATCTTAGCCACTTCCAGGCGTTGGGCCAAAGCCTTAATTTCACTTACCGTTGCGATATCTTCAAACATGCGATAACATTCCTCGATGTTTTCGAGCAAAAGAATTGCTTCAAACAGCCGATCCGCAAAAGGATCCTTTAGCTTTTCATTCACCAGCGAAACACACCTCCCAGAGCTCAACTGCTCTTAGTATTCGCCAAAAGCGCTCATTATCCTCTTTCTCACTTTAATTCGTTAAAGCATTGCTGTAAAATACCGAGAGATTAACAAGAAATGGGATGCACAGTATTAAGTGCATCCCACCTTGTGATCAAATGATTATCCGAGCATGTTTTTCAGGTCTTCCTGGGCATCTCCGGTGAGTTTGAGACCAAAGGTTTTCACCAGTACGTCAACCACACCAGGGGAAAGGAATTCCGGGGGCTTGGGTCCGATATAGATATTTTGTACTCCCAGGCTGAACAGACCCAGCAGGATCGCAACAGCCTTTTGTTCGAACCAGGAGAGAACGATGCTTAGAGGAAGATCATTTACAGAGCAGTTGAAGGCTCCGGCCAAGGCCACGGCAATCTTCACTGCAGAGCCGGAATTGTTGCACTGACCAAGGTCAATGAAGCGCGGAATACCCGTTCCCTCAATTGTGCCAAAATCCAAATCATTGAAACGGAACTTGCCGCAGGATGTGGTAAGAATGATACAGTCTTTGGGGATGGATTGAACAAGTTCCCTGTAATATTCTCCGCCTTTGCCAGGTGCATCGCAGCCAGCCACAACAAAGAAGCGGCGGATTTTTCCGGACTTTACAGCTTCAATGATTTGCGGAGCAATACCTAAGACAGTTTCATGATGGAAACCGGTAGTAAAGGTCTGATCTGAAGCAACATTCCCTTCCGGCAGGGACAAAGCTTTAGCAATCAGGGGAGCGAAGTCATCGTTTTGAATCTTTTCTACCCCTTCCAGACCGGTAATATCATAGGAGAAGAAACGGTCTGCATAGCTGCCGCGAATAGGCATTACACAGTTGGTGGTGCCCAGAATTGCACCGGGGAATTGTTCAAACACGGTACGCTGGTCAAACCAGGATTTGCCCACATTGCCTTTTAAATGGCTGTATTTTTTAAGTTCAGGGTAGCCGTGGGCAGGCAGCATTTCCGAGTGTGTGTAAACATTGATGCCCTTACCCTCTGTCTGCTTGAGCAGTTCCTCCAAAGCAAACAGGTTGTGTCCGGTCACCAGGATACACTTGCCCTCGACCTTGTTCTCACTGACCGTTACAGGCTGGGGAACACCTAAGCGGGAGGTGTGGGCCTTGTCGAGAAGGTCCATTACTTTAACAGTTGCTCCGCCTACTTTCATGGCCATGGCAACGTGCTCTTGCAAATTAAAATTAACATTGGTTAAAGTTGTATACAGCGCTTCCTGAGTTATGGTATCTACTTCAGGATCACTGTACCCCAGTTGGCGGGCGTGAGTTGCATAAGCAGCAATACCTTTGAGCGCGTAAATAATGGTTTCCTGCAGGCTGGCGATATTTTCGTCTTTGCCGCACACCCCTATCTTCGTGCAGCCCCCCTTGGGAGTTTGTTCACATTGCTGACAGAACAAGTAGATCTCCTCCTTATAAATTTCTTCTTACGTGAATTAATTGACTAAGATGATCATACCTGAACTTATGATATATCGCTGTGAGCTATATCACTTTCCTGCAGCAATTTGATCATACTCCAGTGAATGACTCCTCAACTTAAAGCTATTTACCAATTCCTTTAATTGCGATGCTTGACTGAACAATTCTTCCCCTGCACAGGCCAAATTCTCTGCACTAGCCGTATTTTTTTGATTTACAATATCAATTTGCGCCAGTCCTTGATTAATCTGATTTATTCCCTGAGCTTGTTCTTTTGAAGCAGCGGCAATCTCGCTGATTAAATCAGTAACTTTCGCCACTCTTCCAACGATCTCCTTCAACGATACAGATGTGTCTTCGGCAATTTGAGCGCCTAGCGCTGTTTTCTTAATTGAACCCTCGATCATTTCCGTCGTTTCCTTGGCCGCCTGGGCGCTTCTTTGAGCCAAATTGCGCACTTCTCCCGCCACAACGGTAAATCCTTTACCATGCTGGCCTGCACGCGCGGCTTCTACTGAAGCATTTAAGGCTAGAAGGTTTGTCTGGAAAGCAATTTCATCAATAACTTTAATAATTTTGGAAATGCCTTTGGCGGATTCATTAATTTCAACCATCGCGCTTACAAGCTGGCTCATCATGCTATTACCCTTCTCAGCATTATCTTTCGCTAACACGGCCAGTTTGCTCGCTTGTACAGCGTTTTCCGCATTTTGATCAGTCTGAGATGCTATCTCGTGCATGGATGCCGAAGTCTGCTCCAACGCGCTGGCTGATTCAGTGGATCCTTGGGACAATGCGCTGCTGGAATCAGATACTTGATGCGAGTTGGCAGCGACTTGGTCAACCGCACCGGAAACCTGGATGAACATATCGTTTATGACGTCAAGGGTAGTGTTAAGGGCTTCCATGAGTTTGGCATGGTCACCACTATAAACCCCTTGCATAGAGACATCTAGGTTACATTGAGCCATCTCCCTTAGACAGTCAATGCTCTCCTTGACAGGTTTAAACATTTCGTCCAAGGTCTTATTAAAACCTGCCACAATCTCTCGATAACTACCAGAGAAACGTTCCTCATTTCCTCTGGTCTCCAGACGTCCTTCCTGGGCAGCAGTGGTCAGGGCCAGTGTCTCTCCTACCAGGTTTTTCGTGGTTTCCACCATTCCCTTTAAGCTCTTACCCATAATATCCTGGTCCGATGAAATTCTCACCTCCACACCAAGATCCCCCCCTGCAACCCTCTGGGCTGCTTCGGCATGGGCCTTGATGTTTTGAACCATATTTTTGAAAGAACGGGAAAGCCTGCCGATTTCCTCCTTCGTGGACGACTCAACACTTACGTTGATATCACCTAAGGCAAGTTTGTCCGCAGCCTTGGCAAGCCTGTTAATTGGTTTGCTGATGAAGCTCGCAATACATAAGCCCATGCCTAGTGCCCACAAGGAACAGAAAACTAAAAGGAATAGAGTTATACTGGATGCTGTCCCAGCGACTGAATGGTTAGAGTCTGCCGAATCCTTGGCTGATTTCACAAGGTATGTCTGCAATTTTAGCAGGGAATCATCTAAAACCTGCATGGTGCCAGCGGTTTCCTTGATTGCCGCAGCAGTCTTATCCAGGTCATGATCCAGTGCCAAACCCAAAACTTTGTTCTCTACCTTTACGTAATCGGCCCATGCTTGTTTGAAGCTATCAACATCCTGGCGAAAACCCAGGTTTTGCCTGGATATGTTTTCTAAATCAATGGTAGTCTGTTCAATTGACTTTACCAGTTCCGCAATGTGCTTTGAATTTATCTCATCCGTCTCTTTGTTTCGCAAAGCAGCCAATTCCCATGTCTCAATCCGGATCGTCTGGTATTTGACCGCTATATCGTTGACCTTTTCCCCAGCAACTACATTTACCTGGTACATTTGGGAACCGAGGGCGTCGATCTTAGCTAGGTATACCCATCCGATCAATCCAACACCGGCTGCCAGTACTGCACACCAAATAAAGCCTGCCAGGAGCTTTGTTCTGATACTTAGATCAAAATACCATTTAAACATCTGAATACCCTACCTTCTCTCAACCTTATTTCACAAGGTCTTGACGACGAACCTATCCTGTTGCCCAATTATTATAATCCCTAGCCAAAAACCGTTTTGCCGTACAAATGGGAGCTTCCCTCAAATTTCTTTAAAAATGTGGCTAGATTTAGCCTCCTCGCGAATAGACTTTTTACAAACGTGTATTCAGAAGGAGGAATTCACATGGCCCTGTGGACCCATCAGGTGCGTTCAGGAGAGACCGTCTCTCAGCTAGCAATAGAGTATAAGTCCTCCGTTCCGGATATAGTGCGGGCCAGCGGGCTGCCAAACCCAAACTGGATCATCCCGGGCCAAAAACTACTGATTCCCGCCCCGGACTTTAACTACCCTAAAGAAGAGCTGGAGCTCTGGGCCCGGCTGCTCTATGTCGCTTATGCCGGTCCCCTTTCAGAGACAACAGCTATTACCCAGTACTCCTACCAACAAGTGCTGTGGGATGACATAGAAGCCAAGGAAGTGTTATTCCGCATCAGCCTAGATGAAATGGAACACCTTAATTCCATAGCACAGATCCTTAAAAACCTGGGCTGTGAACCAAGGTATTGGGTTGTGGACGGAGAGCCTGTTTACTGGGATGCTTCCTTGGTGAACTATGCCCCAGATCCCAGGGAAATGTTGGAGTCCGATATCCATTCCGAGTTCCACGCCGTTCGCTCTTACCGGGAATTGATTAACCGAATTCCAGAACAGTTTATCAAGACACGCATTACCCACATTTTAAACGAAGAAGAAAAACACATCAGGCAATTCGAATCCTTGCTTAAAAAAGCCAGGCGGAAGTAAGCTCACATTTCAAGGCCTATATTCAATTCTATCATTCCAGCCTCAGTTAAAATTTCAACCATCAGGGTCTGAACCTGACTAATTCTCAGAGTCACATTTTGCCCGACCACCAGAGTCGGCGGGGAAACATTCACAAAAATCTTCTGCTTTTCAAAAATAGCCACAGTATTTGAGACCAGCATGTTAGAAAGCTCGGCAATAGCACTTTGAGCCATTGCATCGAGTTCCTGCACCGGCATGCCCATCATCAGAATTGAAGCAAGCCTCTTCGCCGTCTCTTCTTCCATAGAATATGTGACATTCCCTCTGAGCATATTGGAAACTCCAATTACGGTTGAAACATTCATTGAGGTATGCAAATTTTCCTTTACACCCAATTTCCCGCGTTGCACATTTTGCAGCCCTACCTGAGAAAGTATAGTAAAAAAGGCTTCAATAAAAGGGGTTGCCATGTTTACATCCACTGTCTATTCACCCCTTTCGAACCCGACACTTATGACCAAAGGTCCTGCGGGTGTAACTGCAACTAATTTTTCCACTCCAACTTTCGGGCTCGTCAGGGTGAGTTTATCTCCCATGAGAACACTCGGGGGCGCCAGCATTAGCTTAGAGTCTTTGTGAAGGTTATTAATCCTGGTTATAATGTTGCCGGAAACAATATTCCCAAGCTCACACATCGTGTCAATTATCAAATCAAGGTCCACCGCATCCTCCTGATTGATCCTCTTGCTTAGTTCGTGCGCGGTTTCTCGCGTAGTGTCAAAAATAATCCGACCTTTTCGCAGTCCTGTTATCCCAACCAGAATTACAAAACCGTGGCAGATAAAAGTATCTTCCGCCTGCGCCTCTAAAAAGGATATCTGTGCATCCACCCCTGCCATCTCCAGCAGGTTGCTTTTAATTGCCTCAGAAACCAAGTCAGCGTAGTTATCCAAACTCATCACCCCTCCAGATAAATTTTTCGAACTGTTAAAACCAATTCTTCGGATTTAAAAGGCTTTTGCAAAAACAATTTAACCCCTATACTCTTCGCTTGCTCCATCAGAGTTTCATCTCCCATTGCACTCAACATGATTATCCGCGCCTTGGGATCAAGCGCCAAAATCTGTTTGGATGAATCGAGACCATCCATGACCGGCATGGTGATGTCCATGGTTACCACATCCGGTTTCAACTGAGAATACAACTCAACCCCTTCCTTACCGTTTTTGGCAATTCCGCAGATTTCGTAAATATCGTCGCTCAGGGCCCTGGTAATGGCCTTATGGATAAACGGGGAATCATCTACGATCAACACCTTAATCTTCATCTGCTCCATCCTTTCTGTCCATCTACCTATTTAGAAACCAAACCTTGCGGGTAAAACATAGCGGTGAGATACAATCCAATCCTTCCATAACAGCAGGTGATCTGCCCCGATTCCACCCCTGCTCGCACAAACATGTCAGACCAGGCCGCAACCGGGAGATCAAGTTGACACAGTTCGCTGTCAGACGCCAAAATGCGCAAGAATTGACCTGCCACCGTATTAATTACCTCAAACAAGGTATCCGCCTTCACCTCTGCCGTTATTTCCACTTCTTGCGAACCATAAATACTAGCCGTTATCTCTTGCAGCAGGGAGCGCGACACTGCGAGCTCCAATTTGCCCAGCGGTGGTTGTAGAATCCGGATACTGACAGTGCTGAACGGTTCCGTTTGGTACCACAGCGGATTATCACATGGGTCAACTTGAATGAAAGCCATGTTTTCCAGAGTATCTTGCACCGCGGTATCCAGTGCCTTGAACAGATTTACAGACATGGCAGATGTACTCCCTTTGCCTAGATTTTTTCCAGGGACTGCAACAGGCTTGCAGGTGAAACGGGTTTGTGCGCAATTGCATCCGCCCCAAGCAGCAAGAGTTCCTGCTCAACCGCCTGATTAGCTGCACTGGTAATCACCACAACCACCGGTTTTTCCGGCCTTTTTTTTATTTCCGCAAGTAGAGCCCTGCCGTCCATTTTGGGCATATACAAATCCATAAGAATCAAATTGGCCCCAAACTCATCCAGGAGTTTAAGAGCTTCCACCCCGTTCCCTGCTTCATAGAAAGTCTTATCAGCAAACCCGCAGATTTCCAGACACTGTTTGATTATTAGCCTGGCTGTGGCAGAATCATCTACGACAAGAATTCTCTCAACCCTGTCTTTAAGCATATTCCCTCCTTTATAATAGTTTGTCTTCCCTTCCCGGTGTAGATAACAATACCCCTCCTCCATGTATTCGAACAGTAACCGTACGACTGATATTTCCACCCAGATCTTCAGCAATCGCTCCAAGCCTGTACATCCAGAGTACTTTCTTGATAGCCAATATATTGCGCTTGCCGATTTCAAAGCGGTTTTGTTCATCAAGAATGTTGGAACCCCCCGCAAGTTTGACAATCAGATCCCTGGTTTCACAACCATACCTGCGCATAGCCTGCAGTAAAGCCGGTACCCCGGTATCGGCAAATCTCCCAGGTTCCAACAACGCCAGCTGCGGATTAATCCTCGAATCCGGCAGAGCAACATGCAGCAGCCCTGCCGCTCCTTTTGCCGGGGCCGTGACGATCACCCCAACACAGGATCCCAGCGCGAAGGTCTTAATGATGTCTTCCGCTGAATTGGAAGCTGCCAAGTCGCCGACCCCTACGATTAGCGTACTCAATGTTTCCCGCCATTAAGGAGGTCTATAATGTTTTTCGTCACCATCGTAACCGGTGTCAGGAATTCCGCTCCCCCTAATTCATAAGCTACCTTGGGCATACCAAATACTACAGACGTAGCCTCATCCTGAGCCATGGTCCTGGCCCCCGCCCGACGCATTTCCAGCAACCCTTGAGCACCGTCTTTGCCCATCCCGGTTAAGATAATCCCCAAAGCGTTTCCAGCGACATGGTGAGCAACTGACTGAAAAAGCACATCAACCGATGGACAATGCCCATTGACGTTTTCTCCCGGAGAACAGGTTACCAGATACTGACCTCCGGACCTACGTACGGTCATATGATTGCCTCCCGGTGCAATCAAGACCCGACCTGGCATTACCCGGTCATTAGTCTGAGCTTCCAGGACTTCCATCTCGCTCAATTCATTCAAGTTATCGGCAAAATGTTTGGTAAAACCAGGAGGCATGTGCTGAACGATTACAACCCCAGGCATACCCACCGGAAACTCAGTAATGATCCTCCGAATAGCCTCTGTCCCACCCGTGGAAGCGCCAATTGCAATTACTTTATCCGTGGATCTGGCCAAAGCTGCTTGGGAAACAATCTGCGGCTTGGCCGCAGGAAGATGGCTCTTCCAGGCGGACAAATTTGCCTTGGAGGCGGTCTTAACCTTTGCCCTTAATTCACCCAACATGGCGTTTAAGCCCCTGGCAATATCAGTGCTGGGCTTGGTAACAAAGTCAACCGCCCCCGCCGCCAGAGCATCCAGGGTAACTTCCGCTCCCCTTTTGGTAAGCGCGCTTACCATTACCACGGGAATTGGATACTGCGGCATCAAGCGTCGCAAAAAATCAAGGCCATCCATCCTGGGCATCTCAATGTCCAACGTAAGCACATCCGGTTTTAATTCAACTATTTTATCCCGGGCCATGTAAGGGTTTGAAGCCGACCCAACCACATCAATTTCCGGGTCCATGCTCAACCCTTTGACCAGAATCTCCCGAACCAGGGCAGAATCATCAACAACCAACACCCGAACTCGCTTCACTAAATCCACCTCAGACAATTAATCACAGATTTTTTGGTATACTGCTGGTTTTATGTAACTAAACAGACTATTTTGGCGACTCAAAGACTCTGAATGACCGATGAAAAGGTACCCGTTGGGAACGATATAGCGGTGGTATTTTCCCACCAAGTTCTGCCGGGTAGGTTCGTCAAAATAAATCATCACATTGCGGCAAAATACTACATCGAAGCGGTTCCTAAAAGGATAAGTCGGATTCATCAGGTTCAAGCGCCGAAACATCACCATTTTTTTTATCTCCGGAGTGACAGACCAAAGCCCGCTATCCACCGGGGAAAAAAAACGTCTCTTCAAATCATCCGGCACATTGTTAAGCTGGTTTTCCGAATAAACTCCGGCCTGGGCCTTTTCTAAGGCACTCACGGCGATATCGGTTGCCAGGATCCCTATCCTCCATTTCCCGATATCAGAGCCGAAATAATCCTTTAGAGTAATCGCTAAGGTATAGGCCTCCTCACCAGAGGAACAGCCGGCAGACCAAAATCGGAAATCCCGTATCCCTTGGCTGAGTTTCTCTTCCATCAACTTGGGTAGGACCTCACTTCTCAGAAACTTGAAATGCTCCTGTTCCCTGAAAAAGAAAGTGTGGTTAGTTGATATTTTATCCACCAGTCCCAAAAGAGCATGCCCGGAACAATCAGCAACCACATAATCATAGTAGTCCTTGAAAGAGCTGAAAGACCCGGAACGCACCAGCCGCTGGAGACGTTCCACAATCAAGGTACGTTTATTGGAGTTAAGACTTATACCGAACCGCTGATATACTAATTTGCTGATTAAGTCAAATTCACTTTCGGTTAAAGTCATAATGCTCATAGTTTATCCTCTCGTACAGAAAAGGCAAAGGATGACAAACACCCTTTGCCCTCCTTGATAACCGGTTCTAAAAATCGCCAAAATCGCTATCATCCAGGGCGATAATTTCCGCCGCCCTCTTACTTTTGTTCAAAGCTTTGTTCCCCGTGGTCGTCCCCCAACCCCTAGACTCCGGGGCACGTGTTGCAGCTGCCTCCTGCTGAGCCGTTGACCTGCCATAATTCTGCATATTGTCCGCTCTGCCTCTACTTTGTCTAACTGCTCCCTCAAAGTACTGCCTTCTAAGTTTGAATCTGTTTAACATGCCTTTCAGTTGGGCAGCCTGGCTTGAGAGTTCCTCCCCGGCTGAGGCTAGCTCTTCCGAGCTTGCTGTGTTTTGCTGGGTAACTATATCCACCTGGGACAACCCCTGATTGATCTGGTTTATACCCTGTGCCTGTTCCTTGGAAGCAGACGCAATTTCACTGATCAAATCCGTAACTTTAGTAGCGCCTGCGACAATGTCCCCCAAGGACTTGGAAGTGTCCGTGGCGATTTGGGTTCCAACCGCGGTTTTCTTGATGGAACCTTCAATCATTTCAGTCGTTTCCTTGGCAGCTTTTGCACTCCTTTGGGCCAGATTGCGTACCTCTTCCGCCACGACGGTAAACCCTTTACCGTGTTTACCTGCCCGGGCAGCCTCTACTGCGGCGTTTAGCGCAAGCAGGTTGGTCTGGAAGGCTATGTCGTCTATGACCTTGATAATCTTGGAGATATTGCTGGCAGACTCGTTAATCTCGGACATGGCGCCAACCATCTGGCTCATCATCAGGTTACCCTTTTCAGCGTTATCCCGGGCGGAAATCGCCAGATGGTTCGCCTGCAGGGCATTTTCAGCATTCTGATTCGTCTGAGAAGCCATTTCATGCATGGAAGCGGAGGTCTCTTCCACCGCACTGGCTGATTCAGTTGCCCCTTGTGACAGAGCCTGACTGGAGTCAGAAACCTGACGAGAGCCCGCAGCCACTTGATCCACTGCGGCAGAAAACTGGATTAAAAGATCGTTTATGGAATCGATGGTAGTATTCAGGGCATCCTTAATCAGGTTGTAATCCCCCTCGTACTTCCCTGCCATTTTTACGTCGAGATTGCCCTGTGCCATCTGCTTAAGACAGTCCACAGCTTCATTCATCGGTTTTAACACCTCGTTGAAGGTGTTATTGATTCCAACGACAATTTCCTTGTAGCTGCCGGAAAACTTATCCGCATTTCCCCTGGTCTGAAGTTTACCCTCAGTCGCGGCAGTCGCTAGCGCCAAGGTTTCATTGACCAAAGCCCTGATGGTTTCAATCATGGTGTGCAGGCTTTTTCCCATCACATCTTGTTCTGAGAGCGCTTTAACCTGAGCGCTGAGATCACCTGCTGCTACAAGATTAGCGGCATCCGCATTGCCCTTGATATTGGCAATCATATTATTAAAGGCCACAGAAAGCTGTCCGATTTCGTCTTGTGAGTTCGCTTCTACCCTTACATTAATATCCCCGATCGCAAGCTTTCCCGCCACATCAGTCAACTTCTTCAACGGATTGCTGATTATTGCAGATATAAACAAGCCAAGTCCCAGGGAAACAAGCGCGCCAAATATAACGACCAATATCATGGTGGTCCCAGCAGTGTTCGCCGTTGAGACAATTCCTTCAAAAGTCCTCTGCGCATCTGTGCTTGTGCTTTCCTGCAGCTTGTCGAAGGAGTCATCCATATTCTTTGCTATATTGGCTGCCGCCGCAATCTCTGCCTTTGCCTTGTCATCCTGCCCAGCCGAAGCGTATTCAAGTATTTTGGCCTCAACTTGCAAATAGGCTGACCATCCCTTTTCTGCAGCTCCAAGATCTTGCTCAATTTCTTTCATATCAGCCGCTTTGTGAAATTCAGCCAAGTCCTTCTCAACTGATTTCTGAAGATCTGCTATGTCTTTTACGGCTTGCTTGTCCGCCTGTGAATCGTTAGATAGCAGCATATCTCTTGTCTTCAGGCGCATCTTTTGGTAGTTGTCCTGAATATCTGTCATTAATCCCAAGGGAACAACATTATTACCGTACAACATCTTCACATCTTTAGAGAGAGTTCTCAGGTAAACATCTCCGACAACACCAACCGCGGTGCCAATCAGCGCAATCAAGACAAAAGATACCAACAGCTTGGTTCTTATTTTTAAGTGTCTAAACCAACTCATTAATTCATTCCTCCCTCTTCTTCCCACAGCAGCTTGGAGACATCCAGAAGCATCTTCACCTTCTCGCCTACCTTGCCCATACCGAGAATGAACCGGTTGCCGCGTTCCTTGCGCAGATCCGGAGTGGGGTCAATCTGACCTTTAGGAATATCCAGAACTTCGCTGACCCGGTCCACAATCAGCCCGATTACCTGATCACTGACACTGATAACGATAATACAGGTTCTGTCATCATACTCCCTGGGACCGAGTCCAAAGCGCAGGCGTACATCCATAACCGGAATGACTTTACCCCTGAGATTGATCACTCCACGCACAAAATCTGGCATATCCGGAACTTCCGTGATGGTCTGAATTCCGATAATCTCGTTGACAAAGCGGATTTCAAACCCGAACTCCTCATTACTGATCACAAAAGTCAGGTATTTACCTTCCTGGGTGTCCTCCATTTCGTCTTCATCGTCTTCCAGCAGATCAACATCGAGACTTTCCTTAGCGACCATAGTTTGCACCTCCATCACACTTCATCAGTTCGCTGCACTCAGCCGTACAGGGTCTGTCATGGTCTCAACTGAATAAATCAAACTGGCAATGTCCAAAATCATGCTGACTTCTCCTCCGCCCAAGATGGCAAAACCTGAGACCCCACGCACACTGCCAAAGTATTCCGACAAAGGTTTGATTACTATTTGCTGCTGACCTATCAGCTCATCAACAAACAAGCAGCATTTCCTACTCTCACTCTCTGCAAGAATCAAAATTCCCTGATCTAAATCTTCGCAGTATGGCTTAACCCTGTAAAGTTCGTGGAGTCGAATTATCGGCAGTAATTCTCCTCTGATGTCTACAATTTCCGAGCCTTCCGGGGTTACTGTAATTTGGCTGGGCTGCGGTCGAAAAGATTCTCTGATAGAAATAATTGGGATAGTATACAGCGACCTTCCAACCTTGACAACCATACCTTCAATTATCGCCAAGGTTAACGGGATCCGTACTATGAACGCCGTGCCCTGACCTGGGTTACTGCGGATATCGATTCTTCCCCGCAACTTCTCGATATTCCGTTTAACCACGTCCATTCCCACTCCACGGCCGGAGATTGAGGAAACCTTGTCCGCGGTACTCAGCCCGGGCTCGAAAATCAACTTTAGAATCTCCTCGTCCTTGAGGTTATCATCCTTTGTAATCCCTTTTTCCAAGGCTTTCTTAAGGATTTTCTCCTTGTTTAATCCTTTGCCATTGTCCTTGACAACTATCCAGACCTCCCCGGCAGAATGTTTGGCTTCAAGGGTGATCTTGCCGGTTTCCGGTTTACCTGCAGCCCTGCGTTCCTCCGCCGATTCCAGGCCATGATCCGCTCCGTTTCGGATCAAATGCACAAGCGGGTCGGAAATCTGCTCGATGATAGTCTTGTCTACCTCGGTATCCTCCCCAATCACTTCCAGCTCGATCTTCTTATTCTCTTTGACCGATAAATCGCGCACCAGACGCGCCATCTTGCTGAACACACCTGCTAAAGGAATCATCCGCAGGGACATCGAGACATCCTGGATATCCCTGGTAATTTTCGTAAGCTGGAGAACAGACTTTTCAAACCTGTCTAACTGGAGGCCCTGCAAGTCAGGATTATGTGAAACCATGGACTCAGCTATAACTAATTCACCTACCATATCCAGAAGAGAGTCAAGCTTGTCCACATCTACCCTGATTGCAGTCTGTTTGCTGGGCACTCTCTTTTCCAGACTGTCCTTTTTTAAACCGTCATCCTTTGCTGCAGAATCAACCTGTACCGACTCCGGTGATCCTTGTGTTTGTTCAACAGACTCCGGCACCGGGGATGCAGGCTCGACTTGGGGATCCACAGAATTGTTGCCTGAGATTTCCATTGAAACTTCGCGCAGAAGCGCCTCAAGCTCAGTTGTATTCAGCACCTTCGGTCCATTCTCAGCGTTAAGGCTCAAGACTCCTTCTCGCAAAGAATCGACCACAGCCAACAAGGCTGAAATTGCTTTTCCATCGACCTGTGCACCCTTGTCCCTGATCTCAGCTAACAAAGTCTCTGCCTGATGACTCAACTGTTCCAGTTGGCTGTACCCGAAAAATCCTGCATTCCCCTTGAAGCTGTGAAAGCCTCGAAACACCCGTTCCACGCATTCCTTATCAGCAGGGTTATCTTCCAGTTCCAGCAGGGCCGCTTCAATCTCTTCAAATATCTCAATAGCTTCATCCGTAAATCTTTTATACATTTCCGGAGTTATGTCAAACTGAAATTCACACGGAACTTCCAGGTTCTCAGTCCCTTGATCTTCTACCTGGGTATTTTCCGTCTCTCCAGCTGAGCTACCCCTAGGGCCATCCTCTGGCGCTTCAGCAGCTGCCTCAGCCCTTTGCTCCCCGGAAATCACCTGCTTTAACTCGCCAATAATACTGGCGGCGTCCTCTGCGTATCGGCTGTCAGTTAATTCCTCTTCAACTTTGTCTATAAGTCCGCGGATAAAATCGCATGTTCTGTACAATAAAGTAACGTGTCCGGTCACGATAGTCATTTGGCGTTTGCGAAACAAATCCAGTAATGTCTCAGCCTCATGCGTGACCATTGCAATAGTTTGGAGATCGACGAAAGAAGCCATTCCTTTAACGGAGTGAAAGAGCCTGAATATATTATTGAGAACCTCATCATCCACATCTCCAGAGAGAGCCGCATGTTTCTCAAGCTCGATAATCTGAGGCTCAATGTTATCCAGCAATTCCCTACTCTCGGTAACGAAATCCACTACCATCTCTCTTCGGCTTTCCAGGTCACTGCTCACCTATATCCCCCCCACCGATCCCTAGCTCATGTGCATAAATGCACAAGTATTTTCTTTCATTGTTCGACAGAAATACCAATTTACCTCCAAAAACCTCCCAAATATTGCGTATTTTTAAAATAAATTTGCCATAAAGTCCAAACACTTCGGAAATGCAACTTTACTTATTTTAATGTAAATTTATCGGATTAGTTATATAACTCCACCCACAGGACTAAATCAACTTCAGAAATTTCTTCAACCGCCAGTAGAAAATCCTTGATCTTTGTCGAAAATTTAGTATATAATAAACCACTTACTAAAAAGTAATTTGACGAAAGCTAGGAGCGCAAGCGGGGGGTCTAAAGCTTAATAAGCAGCGGGGACAGCCACCTGCCGAAACATTGCGGAGAAGTAATCCCTACCCGGCAGACTCATGTTTTCCAGGTAGGTCTTTTTTTTAATAAACGTTCGAAATTGAGTGGAGAGTGAAATTTTGCAGTACATAGATGTAACGACAGTCATGGTTTTATTATTATTTCTTCTGTTAGGGTGCTTCGCGGGCTTTCGGATAAGGTTCATCACTTGGCAGCTTACAAGCATTTTTAATCTCGCTGTTTCTGCTCTTACTTCCATAGCTTGCGCAGCGCTTACCACGCCCGCCTTCAAGTTCGCACGCATTGCTATCAGCAAAGGAACAGAGTGGCACACACAGATTATTAGAACCTTCGTCCTTGCCAGCATAATTGGAATGCTCCTGTTCTTTGTGCTGCACAAGCTATCAGAAGGCTTGGTGCATCTTGTCAATTCTGCCTTACAGCCGCTGAAAAAACTAATAGGTCAAGGAATCCTTAACAGAATTGTGGGCGCCCTGTGCGGCTTGATTTCTGGCGAACTTTTTATTGTAATTGTGCTAACAATTGGTCTAATGGTTCTGGACTTTGTGGACAAATCCCTTTACCAGCAAACTATGACCAACTCTAATATCGCTTCCTTTGTGGCAGTTAACTTTACCGACAAATTGAATTCCCTGCCGATCTCAGATTACTTGGCCAAGATGTATCTATCAAAGTAATTTGAGAAAGGCCTAAAAGGTCCATGCTCTGCTATTTTTCCCTTGAATCGTCCTCTTGTTTGTCAAATTACCCAAAGCCTAATATCATGATTTAAGGAAATTGTGGTATTATTGGAGTACATATTGGAAAGGAGTTCATCGCAATCGATGAATCAGATCGCCGAACTGCTTAATCTACAACTTCAAACTGAGAACCCCCATTACTATGCTTTACTATCGGATTTGGGAAAACAACTGTATTTCCCCAAGGGAATTCTGACCCATTCAGCAGAAGCAAAACAAAAAGCTCTACGTTTTAATGCAACAATCGGCATTGCCACAGACAAGGGAAAGCCAATGTACTTACCCTTAATTCAGGAGACCTTGTCTGCCTATGACCCGAAAGACCTTTATGACTACGCACCTCCCGGCGGGAAACCCCAACTTAGGTCGGTTTGGCTGGAAAAGACCTATAAGGAAAATCCTTCACTTAAAGGCAAACGCATTGGCACCCCAATTGTTACCAATGCATTGACTCATGGCTTGAGTATTGTCGCGGACATGTTCGCAGACAAAAATGATTCGGTGATACTGCCTGATAAACTTTGGGACAATTACAACCTGGTGTTCGGAGTACGCCGCGGAGCAAAAACTATCACCTATCCCCTCTACACGGAGGGCGGTAGTTTTAATGTATCCGGTATGAAACAAGCCTTACTCGCTCAAGAAGAGAATGGCAAGGCCATACTCCTGCTGAATTTCCCCAACAATCCTACCGGCTACACTCCTAATGAGAAGGAAGCTGATAGTATTGTTCAGGCTATCAAGGAGGTAGCGGAACACGGGATCAACCTGGTCGTAATCGCCGATGACGCCTACTTTGGCTTGTTCTTCGAGGATTCCGTTACGGAATCCATTTTTGCCAGGGTGGCGAATATTCATCCCCGCGTATTGGCTGTTAAGATAGATGGAGCAACCAAAGAAGAATATGTCTGGGGCTTCCGCGTAGGGTTTATTACCTTTGCTGCAGAGAGTCAGGTGGTGCTCAATGCCTTGGAGCAAAAGGCGTTAGGGATAATCCGCGGAACAATTTCCAGCGGGCCGCATCCTTCTCAGACCTTCGTGCTGCACGCTGTCCAGTCTCCCGACTTTAATTCCCAGCGGCGAGATAAATTCAAGCTCTTGCAGGCTCGGGCCAAGAAGACGAAACAGGTTCTTAACAACCGCAAGTATGATGATGCCTGGAGCTATTACCCCTTTAACTCAGGCTACTTTATGTGCCTGAAACTTAAAGGCGTGGATGCAGAACAACTGCGCAAACATCTGCTTGATCAATACGGGGTCGGGGTGGTTTCTTTAGGTCAGACAGATATTCGTGTAGCCTTCTCTTCGGTAGAGGAACTAGATATCGAAGAATTGTTTGAGCTTATCTATCGTGGTGCAAAGGATTTAATCCAGACATAAAGCTCTTCCAAGGCAAATTAATACAGGGGCACGAGTCTAGTACCGCTCTCAAAGCGTTACGGCTCATGCCCCTGTTTACATTTACTTTAGATTATTGCGAATTCGATCTAAGCGGTTTTTCGAAACTGGAGTAGATTCCATAATAAAGCAAAATAGAGCCAATTGCTTGGAACACATAGAACAACTGAAAGACTCCGAGGTACTTTCCTGCTGCTCCACCTGCCGAGAACACCAGTGCTCCTACTGCAATCCACAAGTTGAAGTTCTTCCTGGAGCGATACCAGGAATATAATGCACCTACGAACAAAGCCATGGCTCCAACCCCGCTCAAAATTGCAAAGTAAACCCCCAAAGCCTTAGGCACAAAACCCTGCGCCTGTTCCCCTGGTGGCATACTAACAATACCGGGTACGGGGGTTACCGCAAGACTGTATATCATCACCACTGCCACAAGCGTCATCAATCCAACATAAATGCGTCCTAACTTTTCCGAAAACAGATACACCGTTCCGGCCCCCATGTAGGCAACCAGAGTCGCGGCCGAAAAAAGGTAGATTCGATACTGCATTAGTGACCAGCCGCCTGCCAAATAAGATAAGAAATCCGCACCCGCAGCCAAAAAGGCCAGCCAAAAAGAAACAGTCCACCAAAGAGTATAAGTAGAATGCTTGCTTAAATAATGTTTCGTCAACAAAATACCCAGGATAAACATGAACAAGACTACTATCCCGGAAGATACTGCGCCGAGCACCAAGTTATTACCCCCTTTTGCTTTCCAGATGTTGTTAATACTAGATATACTATCATATCACAGGCTGTCTATGCTATAAACGCTATTTTAACCAAAAAAGTTCCGGAACTACCGGAACTTTCTCAGATTACAGGATTTGCCTACTTGTTGGTGGGAGAGCGACTTACTTACAGGACCTTAGCCGGAGCTATTTTATAATTGCCGGAATGCTTTTTAGTGAAATCCCGCCTTCGGCAAAGGAACACTTGGAAAAAGAAAACCCGGGTGCTATCCCCGGGAACTCCGATTAAGGGTTTCATAGTATACGAAAGGTTAGAGGCAAAGGCAGGAGTTCTTACCCCTGCCTGGACAAAATCACAAAAAATCTAACTCCCGCTATCCCAAATCACAGTCGGCGTTATTACATTAGAGGTGACTTTATGGACCTGGACCTGACCGGTACCCTTGTCAACTTCAATAACCCCATTCACAGTGGCTGCGGTTATGCCAGTGTCAAAAACAACAGAGAGTAAGGCACCTCCGCCTTGGGCGGCTTTAGGTTCACTGTTTAAATAAACTTCTTGCCCACTGGAAGCGCTTGTCAACTCACCTATCACGGTCGGATACTTCCCCTTTGCAGCGTAAAAACGGTCAAGCGCATCCTTGATAGACTTGCCGGTAGCCATATCCGCTTTTTGCCTGGAATTATCCATAACACCCCTGAAATTCGGAATAGCCACCGCAGTTAAAAGTCCAATTATTATGACTACTACCATTAGTTCGACCAAGGTAAAGCCTTTTTCTTCTTTATGCATCGTGCGCAAGCTTTGGGCAAACATCATTATTTCATGACCCTCCCTCCAATTGGCTTCAAATCCTGCAATCGAATACTTTACGCCATTAAGGGTTCAAATACTTTTAATATTCTGCACAAAAAGACGAATTCCCCCTTGCTTGTTAAAAAAAGTACAAAAAAATGGGACTAAATAGACAAACCATTTTCCCGTATAAATCCTTTAGGCCATAGCAAAAGCCACAGCAACACATACTGTGGCTTTTGCTATGCTCTATTGTAACCCCTTAGCACCAATATCTTTTCTAAAAAACATTCCTTCAAACTTAACTTGGTCAACTAAACCGTAAGCTCTTTTTCGAGACTCCACAAGATTCTGTCCCTTGGCAACAACCCCAAGCACCCGTCCGCCATTTGTGACCACGTGACCATACTTAAGCCCGGTCCCGGCATGGAGGATTACCCCCCATTCTGGAACTTGTTCTGGTAGATCAATCACATCTCCTTTGGCATATTTCCCGGGATATCCTCCAGCAGCAAGTACAACACAGACTGCAGACCCTTCGGACCATTTGAGTTGAATTTGATCCAACCTTTGCTCCAGGGCCGCTTCAAAGACCTCTGCCAGATCACTCTCGAGCCTCGCCATGACCACCTGGGTCTCGGGGTCCCCAAAGCGAGCGTTATATTCCAGGACCTTCGGGCCATCCTTAGTGAGAATAAGGCCGGTGAACAACACTCCGGTAAACTCCCGTTCCTCATCGGCCATGGCCTTAACGGTAGGCTTAACAATTGTCTCCATGACTTGACGGTTCAACTCTTCAGTAAACACTGGTGGCGGGGTGTAAGTGCCCATGCCGCCGGTGTTCGGACCCTTGTCTCCATCAAAGATCCGCTTGTGGTCCTGGACAGGCACCATGGCCAGTGCGGTCTTGCCATCCACAAAGGCTAAAAGGCTAACTTCCTGGCCCTCGAGAAACTCCTCCACAACCACCCTGCGTCCTGCTTCCCCGAACTGGCCCTCCATAATCTCGTTGACCGCAGAAAGGGCAGTATCCAAATTCATGGCCACTATAACCCCTTTACCGGCTGCAAGGCCATCTGCCTTGACCACGCAAGGGACTCCGATTTCCCTTATGTAGTCTTGGGCAGCTGCAGCTTCCGAAAACACAGCGTATTTGCCGGTTGGAATATTGTACTTGTGCATTAGATCCTTGGCAAAAGCTTTGCTGCCTTCGAGTTCGGCTGCCTTGGCGGTGGGGCCGAAAACTTTGAGTCCTGCCGCCCTGAAGACATCCACTATCCCCATGGTCAGAGGCACTTCCGGGCCAACTACCGTAAGATCTACCTTCTCCTCCCGGGCAAAGGCCAACAGCTTGTCCAAATCTTCCACCTGGATATCAATGTTGGTACCCAGGGCTGCTGTTCCAGCGTTGCCGGGCGCGCAGAATATTTTTGTCACCTTGGGACTTTGCGCTAATTTCCAGGCCAGGGCATGCTCCCTGCCACCGCCACCTACAACCAGTACCTTCAAAATTTACCCTCCAAACTCGCTAGAGTTATCACGACCGTGTAAACCAAAAATAGTCCTGAGCGAACGCAAAACCCATTCCCCCTACCAACGTTAACGGGGAATGAACCGTGCCCTTGACTCGACTCAAAAACAAAATCCTTAGTGTTTAAAGTGACGAACCCCGGTGAAGAGCATAATCAGCCCGTGCTCATCCGCTGCCAGAATTGACTCTTCATCTTTCATCGAGCCACCGGGCTGGACTATTGCCTTAATGCCCGCCTTAGCCGCGGCGTCCAATGTGTCTCGGAAAAAGAAGGCATCCGAGGCTAGATAAGCACCCGTAGCTTTCTCTCCAGCCTGCTCCAGGGCAATTCCCGCAGATCCTACTCGGTTCATTTGTCCAGCTCCCACTCCGAGACTGGTGTTATCCTTAGTAACAACTATGGCGTTCGATTTTACGTGTTTACAGACCTTCATGGCAAAGGCGAGTTCCGCCAGATCTTCCGCGGAGGGCTGGGCCTTGGAAACCACCTTCCAGATTGAAGGGTCTTCTGCAACCACATCCAAATCCTGGACCAGGAAACCCCCTTCAATCTGCTTGACCTCCAGTCCCTGTTTGCCCTGGGATTTTTCTCCCACGGCCATCAGGCGCAGGTTCTGCTTGGCTGCAAAAACCTCCAGGGCCCCAGCGGAGAAGGCGGGAGCGATAATGACTTCAAGAAACAATTTGACCATCTCCCGGGCTGTATCCGCATCAATCTCCCTGTTGCTGGCCGCGATGCCCCCGAAAGCGGAAACCGGGTCGGCGTTATAGGCCTTAAGATAAGCGGAAACCAGGCTGTCCGCTATGGCTACCCCGCAGGGGTTTGTATGTTTGACGATCACCGCTGCCGGCTGGTTGAACTCCTGTATCAGGGCCCAGGCCGCATTCATATCCACCAGGTTGTTGTAGGAAAGTTCTTTGCCCTGGAGCTGTTCGGCATAGGCCAGAGAACCTGGCCCCTCTCCAACCATGCGGTAAAAGGCCGCCCGTTGATGAGGATTTTCACCATAGCGCAGGTCTTGTACCTTCTCTCCCGCCAATGAGTAAACAGAGGTAAAAGTACTGTCTCCCACCAGAGACTGAAAATAGGAGGAGATCATGCGGTCATATAGGGCGGTGTGGGTATAGGCTTCCGCAGCCAACTGCAGACGCAGCTCCCGTGAAACCTGTCCGCCCGCCTTTAGCTCATCCAACACACGGGAATAATGCTGCGGATTAACTATGACAGCCACCCGCTCAAAGTTCTTGGCTGAGGCCCGCACCATAGCGGGGCCGCCAATATCGATATTCTCCACCGCTTCTTCCAGGGTGAATTCCGGTTTGGCCATCACCTTGGCAAACGGGTAAAGGTTCACGGCCACAATATCTATGGGGAGAATCCCCTCTCTTTCCAATTGGGCCATGTGCTCTGGGGTTCCTTTAGCCAGAATCCCGCCGTGAACTTTGGGGTGGAGGGTTTTCACCCTGCCGTCCAGTATCTCGGGAAATCCCGTAATCTCGGTGACGTAAGTTGCCGCTACTCCGGCTTCCTTGATCGTCCTGTAGGTGCCGCCAGTAGACACGATTTCGTAGCCAAGGTTTACCAGTTCCCTGGCAAATTCCACGGCGCCGGTTTTATCTGATACGCTAATCAGAGCCCGCTTTTTCATCTACTCACCCCTAACCATTACTTTGCGATTGTCGCAGCTTATCCTGCCCAAAGCCATAAGCCGCACTACCTCTGGCAAGAGTTTGTGCTCTTGTTCCAGAATTCTCGCGGCTAGAGTGTCTTCATCATCTGTATCTAAAACCGAAACTGTGCTTTGGGCGATGATCGGACCGCTGTCCATCCCTTCGTCCACGAAGTGCACGGTACAGCCCGAGACTTTCACTCCGTAATTCAGGGCCTGAGCCTGGGCATGCAGGCCCGGAAATGCGGGAAGCAGGGCGGGGTGGATATTAATTACCGGACCTGGGGCCTGGGACAGGAATTCTTTGCCCAGGATCCGCATGAATCCTGCCAAAACCACAAACTCAGCTCCATATTCCTTAAGCTTAAGTGCCAGTTCCGTTTGAAACTCTGCTTTTGACCTTCCTTTGGGTTCGATGACAGCAGTTGGAATTCCTGCCTCGGCAGCCCTTATCAGTGCAGCAGCAGTGGGTACGTCAGAGATCACGAGACTTATTTCCACCGGCAGTTCCGGCAGTTTGTCAATTAAGGCTTGGAGATTGCTCCCCCGCCCCGACACCAGCACTCCAATCCTTTTCTTAGACAGCTTCATTATTACCTCGCCTTTAGGTTGCAATTTAGTCAACGAACCGGACTTCGTGGTTTGAGGTTTCGGTTTTGCCGATGATGGAGTTGGGTTGGTCGAGGGAAGTCAGCAGCTGTTGAGCTTGGGCAGCGTTTTCGGGGGCTACCACTAAAACCATGCCAATGCCCATGTTAAAGGTGCGGAACATTTCCCCTTCCGGGACCTGACCCTTACTCTGGATAAGCCGAAAAACCGGGGGTACTTCCCAGGTTTTGCGCTCAATCACTGCTCCGATTCCAGTTGGGAAAATACGCGGCGGGTTTTCTACGAGACCACCCCCGGTGATATGGGCCATACCTTTGATCAGGCCTGCTTCAACCAAGGGCAGAACTTGCTTGACATAAATCCGGGTGGGCTCAAGCAGCTCTTCTCCCACGGTCCGGCCAAGTTCTGGGACGAAGCTGTCCACCGTGTACCCTGCCGCTTCGAACAGGACCTTGCGGGCCAGGGAGAAACCGTTGCTGTGCAGGCCGCTTGAGGGCAGCCCGATGAGCAGGTCTCCTGGGACTATCCCTGACCCGTCAAGGATCTTGTCACGGTTTACCACGCCCACAGCAAAGCCGGCAACATCATATTCCCCGTCCTGGTAAAAGCCCGGCATTTCAGCCATCTCGCCGCCGATAAGAGCACAGCCCGCCTGGCAGCACCCATCCGCAATTCCTTTGACCACACCCTCCGCCTGAGCGGGGTCGAGCTTGCCCACCGCCAGATAATCGAGAAAGAAGAGGGGTTCTGCCCCCTGAACAAGGATATCATTTACGCACATGGCCACAGCATCAATGCCGATTGATTGGTGGTTTCCGGTGAGAAAGGCAACTTTGAGCTTGGTTCCCACTCCGTCCGTGCCGGACACCAGTACCGGGTTGCTGTATTTCTTCGTATCGAGACTAAACAGACCGCCAAAGCCGCCGAGTCCGCCCATCACTCCAGGGCGCTCCGTGCGTTTCACATGTGCTTTTATGCGTTCAACTGCTGAATTGCCGGCATTAATGTCCACACCGGCGTCTTTATAAGTAATTCCCATTCCTACGGCGGTTAAACCGCCTGTCCCCCCTTGCTATCTATTCCAGGGTGTACTTGGCATCGCTTCCCCCCGGGCATTCCACAGGATACTCCCCGCTGAAACATGCCGTGCACTGATCACTCCGTCCTAACGCAGAAAGCATGCCTTCCTGGCTCAGGTAATGCAGACTGTCCGCTCCCAAGAACTGCCGGATTTCTTCGACCTTCTTCTGGGTTGCGATAAGTTTTTCCCGCTCCGCAGTGTCAATGCCGTAATAGCAAGGATACAGTACAGGGGGAGAGCACACAAGCATATGAACCTCTGTGGCTCCGGCTTCCCTTAGCATCTGCACAAGCTTAGAACTAGTGGTACCCCTTACTATCGAATCATCCACCATAATTACCCTTTTCCCCTCAATGACCCGCTGATTTGCGTTCAATTTAAGACGCACTGCTAAAGCCCGCAGTTCCTGAGTGGGCTGGATAAAGGTCCGGCCAATATAACGATTTTTGATCAGCCCTTCTTCAAAGGGTATCCCGGTAGCGGTAGAATAGCCTATCGCTGCCCCTTTACCCGAATCAGGAACCGGTATGACGATATCCGCGCTGATAGGCGCCTCTTTTGCGAGCTGTATTCCCATCTGCCTTCTGGCCCAGGACACGTTGATCCCGTCAATGGTACTGTCCGGACGGGCAAAGTAGATATATTCAAACACGCAGAAGGATTTCTTTTGCGATTTCAGACCCTGGATGGAGGTTACTCCGTTTTCATCCAGCATCACGATCTCTCCGGGCTCTACATCACGGATAAAGGATGCCCCGACCGTATCCAATGCACAGGACTCGGACGCCAAGATATAGGCTCCATCCTTTTTGCCAATGCATAGAGGCCTGAACCCGTAAGGATCCCTGACCCCAAACAACTTGCCGCCAGCCAAAACTAACAGGCTGTACGCCCCTTTCAGGTCTATCATGCATTTCATCAGCGCCTCTTCCGGACTGCTCTGACTGTAGCGGGCGATAATATTAACAATGACTTCACTGTCCGTGGTGGTTTGAAATACCGAACCGTTACGACCCAAGGAATCCCTCAGCTCTGCGGTATTAGTCAGATTACCGTTATGGGCCAAAGAGAGCATCCCTTTTAAGTAGCGAAAAACCAAAGGCTGGGCGTTAGCCACATGGCTCGAACCGGTGGTGGAATAACGCACATGACCAATAGCCATCTTCCCACTCAACTTAGCCAGAGATTCGCCGGAGAAGACCTCAGACACCAGCCCCATATCCTTATGCACATCAATGTGGCTGCCGTCTGAGACCGCAATTCCGGCGCTCTCCTGCCCCCTGTGCTGCAGAGCATAAAGCCCATAGTAGGTGAGGCGCGCCACATCCATCCCCGGACCATAAATCCCGAACAGACCGCACTCCTCTTTAGGCTTATCATCGAACCAAAAGTCGGTTTCCACTCTAATCCCTCTTTCTCAATCCAACTCGAAACCGTACACCCGCTGTAGGGCGGACAGAAAAAACCAACTGTAGGAACATACTCTTTCCATGTAGATAACCGTCGAAATTCCTGAAGAGTGAGCCAACCAAGAACCGTCCCTGCTGCTGAACTTGCTGGCTTCAGCACCAACAGCGGATGAAAATTCCCAACATCTCAAGGGTGAATTGACTTACCACGTAGTGGAGACATCACGAGCGAGCCGCTTAACATACTCCGCGAACAGCCGAACGGAGCAACGTGCTCGTGCCCCATTTAGGTCTACTTTTGCGAGAGTGAGAGCTGTGAGCGGTTAGTATGTTCGGCGAGGGAGTTGCGCAACGAAGGGGTAAGTCAATTCGACCCCAGAGACAGTATTTTCGTAGTAGTAGACCCAAGCAGACCCCAATTTACCCCAAAATCTCCTTAAGCCGGCGATGCACCTCAACATAGGCTTCCTCAACCTGACCCAGATCCCGCCTAAAACGGTCCTTATCAAGCTTTTCCCCGGTTTCAATATCCCAGAAGCGACAGGTATCAGGCGAGATTTCATCCCCAAGGATAATATTGCCCTTATGCCTGCCAAACTCCAGTTTGAAATCCACCAACTCAATACCCGCCTTAAGCAGAATAGCCCGCAGCACACTGTTTACCTTAAGGGCCATCTCCCTTAAGACATCAAGCTCCGCCGGAGCGGCAACGCCCAGTACCGCAATATGGGAGTCATTCACCAAGGGATCGCCCAGTTCATCATCCTTGTAATAAAACTCAACCACAGCAAAGGGGAGCTTGCGACCCTCCTCAAAACCAAGCCGCTTGGCAAGGCTGCCGGCAGCAATATTTCTGACCACAACCTCAATCGGGATGATTTCAAGGCTCTTCACCAGCATTTCCCGGTCCCCTGTGAGCTCCACCATATGAGTTGGAACCCCTGAACTCTCAAGTTCTTTAAACAACAGAGCGGAAATTTGGTTATTGTAATACCCTTTGTCCGCAATCGTACCTTTTTTGGCCCCGTTAAAGGCGGTGGCATCGTCCTTGTAATCCACCAGGTAAAGGTCGGGATCATCCGTTTTAAAAACCTTCTTGGCTTTGCCTTCGTATAACTGTTCGAGTTTCAGTGCCATTTAGCATCCCTCCCTTAATCTACGCCAAAACACCGGTACGCCGGAGAATATAGTCGATGTTTTTAGTGTGATAAGTGTAATCGAAGAGCCCTTCCACCTCAGCAGGGGCCAGGACCTCCATAATCTCCGCATCCTTCTGCACCAGGTCCTTAAACATTTCCTTGGTACGCCAGGACTCCAGCGCATTGCGCTGCACCAGCGCGTAGGCCTCTTCCCGGGCCATGCCCTTTTCTACCAAAGTAAGCATCACCCGCTGTGAAAAGATCAGGCCCAAGGTCTTGTTGAGGTTGGCCTCCATGTTATCCTGATAAACGGTCAGGTTTTTGACCACCGCAGTAAACTTATGCAGCATGTAATCAAGGGCAATAGTGCTGTCCGGAATGATCACCCTCTCCACAGAGGAGTGGGAAATATCCCGTTCATGCCAAAGGGCTACATTCTCCAGTGCTGCCAGGGCATTACCGCGCAGCAGCCTGGACAAACCCGAAACTCTTTCACCAATTATAGGGTTTTTCTTATGGGGCATAGCGGAAGAGCCTTTCTGACCCGTGGCAAAGGTCTCTTCCACCTCATGAATGTCGGTTCGCTGCAAGTTGCGCAGCTCGGTTGCAAACTTGTCCAGGGAAGAGCCGATTACAGCCAGGGTAGTGAGAAATTCTGCATGCCGGTCGCGCTGAATAATTTGGGTAGATGCAGGAGCCGGCTTAAGGTTTAGTTTGGCGCAGACGTACTCTTCCACCTGTGGGTCAATATTAGCAAAGGTTCCCACCGCTCCGGAAATTTTCCCAACCCTGATTGACTCTTTTGCGTGATTGAGCCGCTCGATACTGCGGTTTACTTCGTCGTACCAAAGGGCAAATTTCAGCCCGAGGGTAACAGGTTCAGCGTGGATTCCGTGAGTACGGCCCATCATTAAGTAATCTTTGTACTTCAGGGACTGTTCTTTGAGGACTTCAGCCAAGACGCGAAGTCTAGCCAGGATGAGCTCGGCCGCTTCGACCATCTGAATGGCGAGGGTGGTATCTAAAATATCCGATGAGGTCATACCCAGATGAATGTACTTTGCCTCATCTCCAACATTTTCAGACACGTTGGTGAGAAAAGCCAATACATCATGATGCGTGATCTCTTCAATTTCCAGGATACGCTTGACCTGAAAGGCACCCTTTTCTCTGATTACTTTTACAGCTTCTTTGGGAACCTTTCCCAAGTCGGCCCATGCCTCACAGGCTAGAATTTCAATTTGCAGCCATTTGCTAAAACGGTTTTCATCAGACCAGATTTTTGCCATCTCCGGCAGGGTATAACGCTCGATCATTCTGCTTCTCCTTTCAACCAAACCCGGCGGAAACCTTTTTCCACCTAAAACATCTTTATATTAAAGCTTAATGCCAGCCCTAATCGGCATAATGGCGCCAGCCCTTTTCCTGGAGCCTTTGGTTTTTCTTCTCCACTTCGCGGCTAAGCTTTACTTTGTACTCCTGTATCTTCTGTCGGTACTCGGGGTATTTAACTCCGAGAATTTCTACTGCAAGAATAGCTGCGTTCTTGGCCCCGTCTACCCCTACAGTAGCGACCGGTATGCCGCTTGGCATCTGGACAATGGCATAGAGGGAATCCAGTCCGCTTAAAGCCCCGCTTTTAATAGGCACCCCGATAACAGGCAGCGCTGTGCTTGCCGCCACCACCCCGGGCAGATGCGCAGCCGCCCCGGCTGCAGCAATGATCACCTCAAGCCCCCGTTCTAAAGCGTTCTCTGCGTATTTGGCCGTCTGAGCAGGTGCACGGTGCGCGGAAGAAATAGTCACCTCAAAAGGCACTTCGAATTCTTCCAAAGTTTTGATTGCCTGCTCCATCAATTTCAAATCAGAATCACTGCCCATAATGATTCCCACTAAAACCACTCTTATCCCCCCATAATGGTTTGTCCTGAGAAAAAAGAAAAGCCCGGACGGATAGATTTCACATCTTCGGTCGAGTGAAACCTACCCGTCTGGGCTTTTATCCCTCCGGTGTAGCCGGCTCTCTTTGCCGGCCTGTGCCACTTGGACCTGTAATATTATTTACAGCCGCAAAAGCGGGTATCCATTACAGGAGCCCTAGGCACACTTTCGCTCATAATCAGGCCGTTTACGGCAGCCTGGTAAATACTTGCAGACCATATTTCCGGATTATATGAACTCATAATGTAATTTTACTATTTAATTTTAGCATTGCTGTATAGTACGGTCAAGAAAATAGTGAACGTATAGACCAAAAACGACAATAATGTTCGTGTTATTTCTTCCCTGGAAATAACAAAGCTTGCTTAACTAACAATCCCCTTCAGCAGCAGAACCCCGAAAACTATAGCCACAATGAATCGGTACACCGCAAAGGGTGTAAGCTTTACCCTCTGAATCAGACGCATGAACCAGACTACCGCCAGCCAGGCCACAATAAAAGAGACCACAAAACCAATCAGAAGGAAGACAACATCGTCACTTGTAAACTCCTTGTAATGCTTGACAAGCTTTAGGCCGCTGGCCCCAATCATGATAGGAATAGCAAGGATAAAGGAAAACTCTGCGGAAGTCTTGCGATCCATCCCTGCAATCAGTCCGGCAGAGATTGTGGCGCCGGAGCGGGAAAACCCCGGCCACATGGCCAAAACCTGAGCGATACCCACACCGAAAGCCTGAGCATATGACACCTGGTCAAGATCGCGGGCATTTACCCTGGTGCCAATGCGTTCCGCAAAGATCATAAACAGACCGCCAACCACCAAGCCAATCAATACTGTCTTGGGTGAAAACAAATACTTGTCGATCGCCTTTTCCGCCGCCAAGCCAATTACTGCTGCAGGAACACTGGCTACGATCAGATGCAGGAGATTGAAACCATGGGGCTTGCGAGGAGCCAGGGCAAATAGACTTAGCACTCTCTTCCAATACAAGATAGCAATTGCAAGGATAGCCCCCAACTGGATAACCACCTCAAAGGTATTAGCTTTTGGGCCCTCAAAGTGAAGGAGTGAACCGCTCAAGATAAGGTGCCCGGTCGAAGAAACCGGCAGGAATTCCGTCAAACCCTCGACAATACCCTGAATTACCGCGACGATGTAATGACCCATATTTACTTCTAAAACCTCCCCTAGCGTGTGAACTCGTTCAACTAAAGTTGAACATCGAGACTTCGGTGGGGGAGTCTACCCCCACCGAAGCAGAGTACGGGGTACCACTCCCACTTGTAGAAGTGGGAGTCTCATGATTGGACGAAATAATTATACTCGATTTAACCAAACCTAACCAGTACCTGCTACCAGTTTAACTCACCTTACATTTTTCCAGCTTCAAAAAAGAAGGAAAAACAGAGCTAATCAGCGAATTGTTTGAATATTCTATATATGAATAAAGCCAGGGGGTGGTTTCTTTGCTGCGAAGAGTACTCGGCTTGGGCCTAATCCTTTTGCTCTCCTCATCACCAGGTTGCGCGGGCAAAAAGACTGAGATCCCAATAGCGCCTACTCAACAAACTACACCCGATAGCTTCACTACCACCCCAGCCTCAACAACAAGTTCTGGCTCAGCCGCAGTTCAGCCCCCAAATCCGATAAGCATCAGCGTTGCCCAGCCAGCCACAGTTTATCCTTTGATCTATCCTGCTCAGGACGAGAAACTTTCCAAGGATAAGCCGCTAAGTATTACATGGAAGCCAGCAGCAGGGGCCACAGGGTATGAGTTAGAAATTACCGCATCCAACGGCAATAGCGCCCGGTATTCGGCTGGTAAAGCCACCAGCTATTCACTGGCGCCTGAGAAAGTGCCTTCCGGAGATTTTACACTTCGGGTCTCGACAAACCTGAAAGACGGAAAGCACTGGAGTCCAACCCTCAAACTATTTTCTGCGCAAGCAGATAATTATAAGCTTTACCTTACCTCGCCACTGCCTATTCCCACCGGACCCTACCCGGTACAGGATATGACCTTGATTTGGGACGCCGCTTCAGACATAGGGTACTACTGGCTCCAGGTGAAGGATTCTAATGACAGCAAAAATACTCCGCTTGTGGACGCCTGGGTCAAGAGTGCCCACAGTTACACTATTCCCAGTACGGTGCTGCGTGAAGGGCATACCTATGAGGTAAAAATATTAGGGACAAATACTCCGGACAAAAACGACCCCAACTACGTCGAATTTCACCCGGACAACTCCGGTTCTAAGGTTTGGGATTGGCTCTTCGAGATTCGCTAATTCCGCATCTAACCTGAATCAAAACAAACCAGGCAGCCAATAAGCCGGCTGCCTGGTTTGTTTTGACGTTACTGAACCGCATGCTATCTGCATATTTTTAGTCCTAGCTAATCAAGCCGCGATCCCTTCCACCCTGCTCAAAGCCTACACCCTTCTGCAGATTATCTACTGCGACAGAAAGCATCAGCTTGATGCGATTCAATTGGTTAACTTCACTTGCCCCTGGGTCATAGTCAATTGGAGCAATGTTTGCTGCCGGGTAAGATCGTCTTAATTCCCGGATCATGCCCTTGCCGGTAATGTGGTTTGGCAGGCAGGCAAATGGCTGTAGGCAAACAATGTTGTTTACCCCACTGCGTATCAATTCCACCATCTCACCGGTTAAAAACCACCCTTCACCGGTCTGATTCGCCAGGGATAAATGTTTTTCCGCGTATTTGGCGATTTCTTGTATCGGTTTTGGCGCTTCAAAACGTTTGCTGGCTTCCAGGGCCTTCTTCATGTCTTTGCGCACTGACTCAATCCGATTGATGGAGAATAATCCGGTCAGCATGCCCATAAATGTTCCGGACAGTTTTTGATACTTAATCTTGCTGTCATAAGAGGTATAGATCAGAAAATCAATCAGATCTGGGACAACCGCCTCTGCGCCTTCCGACTCTAGCAGACCGACAATATCGTTATTTGCAGTGGGATGGAATTTGACCAGGATTTCCCCCACCACCCCGACCTTCGGCTTAACCAAGTTCTCATCGATTGGCAGTGCATCAAAATCCGCAACTATCTGGTAAACATTAGCTTTAAACTCTTTCTTGTTTCCACTTCTCAGGGTTGCCTGACACCTCTCCACCCAATGCTCATACAATCTTTCAGCGGAACCCGGCACCTTTTCATAGGGACGCACACTATAGAGAACACGCATCAGCAAATCGCCGTAGACCAGGGCCATGAGTAAATCGTTAAATACTTTCATGGTAATCGTAAAGCCCGGGTTGTTCTCCAAACCTGCAGTATTTAATGAGATTACCGGGACCTGCTCCATCCCCGCATCTCTCAGCGCTTTACGAATAAAAGCAATGTAGTTGGTAGCCCGGCACCCTCCCCCGGTTTGCGTAATGATGGCAGAGGTTTCGTTCAAATCGTATTTGCCCGAACGCAGAGCCTCCATTATCTGCCCAACAACAATGATGGCAGGAAAGCAGGCATCATTATGCACATAACGCAGCCCCTCATCGATAGCAGCCTTGTCCACAGATGCCAGGATCTCAATCTTGTATCCAGCCTTTTCGAAGGCAGTTTTCAAAAACTGAAAATGAATGGGGGACATTTGCGGGGCTAAAATCGTGTGCCTTTGCTTCATCTCCTCAGTAAACACAGCCCTTGCCGGATTGTCAAACAGCTTTTCAGGCACAAAGTTGCGCTTATCCCGCTCGCTAATCGCGGCCATAACAGAACGCACCCTAATCCTGGCAGCCCCAAGATTGTTGATTTCATCAATCTTTAAAACGGTGTAGATCTTGCCATAGCGGTCCAGAATCTCTTTGGCCTGGTCTGTGGTGACGGCATCCAGTCCGCAGCCAAAAGAATTCAGCTGAATAAGTTCTATATCTGGCTGCATAGCAACATAGGTAGCGGCTGCGTAGAGGCGCGAATGGTATACCCACTGGTCGACAACCCGAAGCGGCCTTTCCACCTTTGCCAGGTGACTGATGGAATCCTCCGTTAACACGGCAAAGCCGTATGCTTGGATCATCTCCGGTATCCCATGGTTAATTTCCGGGTCCACGTGATACGGTCTGCCGGCGAGGACGATGCCCTTGATCTGGTGTTGTTTGATATAAGCCAGTGTTTCTTCCCCACGCCGTTTGGTATCCTGCTTGAAGTTTTCCAGCTCGGTATAAGCCAGACGCAGGGCCCTGGAGATTTCCGCCCTGGGAATCTTCTCTGGAGCCAATTCCTCTGCCACACGCTTTGGCATTCTCTTGGGCATGTCAAGAGGCAAAAAGGGGTAGTAAAAAACAACACCCTCATTCCTGACTACATCCATATTGGCCCTAATTGTTTCGGGATAGGAGGTTACAATTGGACAGTTATATTTATTATTAGCTTCCAGATCTTCCGGGATGTTATATGGTATGCAGGGATAAAAAATCTTTTTTACCCCTTTTTGCACAAGGTCCACAATATGGCCGTGCACCAGCTTGGCCGGATAGCAGGCAGACTCAGAGGGTATGGTTTCCATTCCCTGCTCATAAATCCGCTTCGTGGAACGCCCGGAAATTACCACCCTGTACCCGAGTTCAGTAAAGAAAGTAAACCAAAATGGATAATCCTCATACATATTTAATACCCGGGGCAGACCGATCACCCCTCTGGGGGCGTCTTTTTCCGGCAGCGGCTTATAACTGAACAGCCGTTGATATTTGTACTCGAAAAGATTAGGTATATCGCTCTTTACCTTTTCCTGACCCGCTCCTCTTTCACATCTGTTGCCAGAAAAGAAACGGTTTCTATTGGAGAAATGGCTGGCAGTGACCAGACAATTGTTGCCGCACTTGCCACAGCGATGCATGGAGGTCTCCGCTGTAAACTCCGCTAAGTCCTCCGCCTTCATCAGTGTGGTTGCATATCCCTCTGTAAAACGTTCCCGGGCCAAAAGCGCGGCGCCAAAGGCGCCCATGATTCCGGCTATATCCGGACGCACCACCTGTTTGCCTGCAATCTTTTCCAAAGATCTCAGTACCGCATCATTATAAAAGGTACCACCCTGAACGACAATCTTTTCACCCAAAGCCTCGGAACTTCTCAGCCTGATCACCTTGAACAAGGCATTTTTGATTACAGAGAGCGATATCCCGGCGGCAATGTCGCTTACCTCTGCTCCCTCTTTCTGCACCTGCTTAACCTTGGAATTCATGAACACCGTACAGCGGGTCCCCAGGTCCACCGGCTTTTTGGATTCCAGGCCAATCCGGGCGAACTCCTCCACTCCCATATCAAGCGAATTGGCGAAGGTCTCAATGAACGAACCGCAGCCTGAGGAGCAGGCCTCATTGAGCATGATAGAGTCGATTACCCCGTCCTTAATCACGAGACTCTTCATATCCTGCCCGCCGATATCCAGCACAAAGTCCACTCCAGGCAGAAAGAAGTCAGCTGCCTTATAGTGAGCTATCGTTTCTATCTCCCCAATGTCAACTTTTAAAGCCGCCTTAATTAGATGCTCACCATAGCCGGTAACCGCAGAATTGACAATCCTGGTTTTCGAGTTTAGCCTCTCGTACAGCGTTTCTAAGGCTTCGATTGTAGAATCCAGAGGACTGCCCATATTGCTTCCATAATGAGAAAACAGCAGACCTCCGTTCTCATCAATCAGCGCAATTTTAGTGGTGGTAGAACCAGCATCAATTCCCAAAAAAGCATTGCCCTCATAGTCTGCCAAATCTACCCGCATCACACGGTACTGAGCGTGCCTCTCTTTAAACTCTGCATATTCAGCCTCACTGGCAAAGAGAGGTTCGATTTGCTCACTGTCCGTATGCCTCAGCTTATAAATCTGCGGGGCCCTTTCATACAGGCACTCATAGGAAATCGGCACTTCGGTCTGGGAAGATAGCGCCGCACCCAGTGCGACAAAATACTGAGAATCCTCCGGGAAAATTACGTTACCCTCTTCCAGATGCAGGGTCTCTATGAAACGATTTCTCAGTTCGGACATAAAATGCAGCGGTCCGCCCAAAAAAGCCACATTACCATTGATCGGCCTGCCCTGGGCCAAGCCGCTGATGGTTTGATTAACAACAGCCTGCAGAACGGAAGCTGCAATATCCTCCTTAGCAGCGCCTTCGTTGAGTAAAGGCTGCACATCTGTCTTGGCAAACACCCCACATCTCGAAGCTATTGGGTAAATATTAGTGTGGCTTCTGGCCATCTCATTTAGGCCGGAAGCATCCGTTTGCAGCAGAGCCGCCATCTGGTCGATAAAGGACCCGGTGCCTCCTGCGCAGGTACCATTCATTCTTTGCTCCACGGAATCACCAAAGTAAGTGATCTTGGCATCTTCTCCGCCAAGTTCAATCGCAGCATCCGTGCTTGGAATAATATTCTTGATTGCAAAAGTACAGGCGATAACCTCCTGGATGAAGGTGACGTCCAGATTCTTGGAAATGTCCAGCCCACCGGACCCTGTGATCATCATGGTCAGCAGATTGCGTGACAAGATTGACTTGGCATCTTCCAGCAAGGAGATAACCGTTTGTTTAATGTTGGACAAGTGTCTTAGATATTTCTTGAAAATAATGCTGCCATTATCCAAGACCACGATCTTTATAGTAGTTGAACCTACATCCAGACCAACATTAAGTACTTTCATTTTCTTCCTCCGCTTACTCCTCTTAAAATCTTTATAGCATGGAAACCAATAAAATATGCCAATTAGCATATCTGTTTTCTATTAGTCAGAAAAATTTCCCTGTCTTTTATTATACTATCTTACTATTATACTGTAACCCATATCTTGCAAAAGCCCCTATACATTAATTGGATGCGATTTTGTTAGCCGATTATGTTAACCAATACAAACATACGACAATAATTTGTCTATTCCCTGTTAATTCCATAATTCCTGCCAATCTATTGTCGAACTTCTGTCTTTTCAAACCGGCCCAAGAACTTAAAACGGACTATGCTGTGTGGTGCATAGTCCTAACCGCCTAACCTTGGTTTAATTATTTTCCAATTGTCCACAGTTTAGGATTATTGGCAATTTAAGTAATTCCGGAATTTCTGCGTCACTTTATAACCTTGCTCAAATCCATCTTGGCATAGACAACCCTGTATATGTCGACTACGTGTTCTTTAACCACATAGAAAACAACAAAATTCTTTACTGGTAAGAGCCTGTATTCATTGTCCAAAGCTGTGATTGGCTGATATACCTTGCTTGAATAAGGAAACTGTTCAAGCCTGGATATAGATTCATTCAGGGTATCCAATAAATCCATTGCTGCTTGTGGTGCTTTCAGATTATCTGCAAAATAGGTTGTAATACCATTTAAATCCTTTCTTGCCAAAGCTAAATATCTGATTTCATACATTATCAGATTCAACTCTGGCAGAAAGTTTTGCTCTTAAATCATCAAACACTTCTTTATGGGAATATCTCGTGTTGGTTGTTTTTGCTTCCAATTCAGCTTCCTTCAGTTTAAAATATACTTCACTTTGAAATTGGTAACGTTCAAAGGCTTCCATACTCATAACCACCATATCCCCATAACCATTCTTTGTCAGGAACACTGGTTCAGCAGTTTCATGAACAACCCTTGAAATATCAGCGAAATTATTTCTCAAATCTGATACTGGTCTAATGTGTGGCATATAATTCACCTCTTAAATAGTATAGCATAATCTTATCATAATTTCGCTAAAACATTGACGCCTTAAAGTAAGCAGTAAGTCTCAGCATTGAATTACAAGGATCAGTATAAGTATAAGCACAATCCCTAAGCAAGGGTATCGATAAGGTGAATAACAGCAGTTAATAAAATTAATTCCAAAAGGACTTTTCCCACTGACCCACCCTCCTTCCCATACCAATATCAAACCTTTATGACATAGGTGTTAGCAGCCATGTCATTCCATCCTCGTTTGTTCTTATCCCATGCGATCCAAAAATAACCTACTCCCAGAAGGGCCACCCCGGCCATCCATGTCCAATATCGGATCACAGCATCCTTGTAAGTGAATCTTGAACCATCCGCTTTCACCAGTTTCGTTTTAAACAGTTTCTTCCCGGGAGTCTGCCCGGTCGCAACCCAAAACAGAGTATAGTAGTTATAGTCTACAACCTCATAAAAAAGGAGAACGAACCAGATCGAATGTGCCATACCACCAGGGATGTACGGTTTGACAAGTGAAAATAAGACATAGGTTAAACAAACTAAAACAACTTCATCAACTGTTAGAGCGGAGACCCTTAATCAAAATCCCGCCTTTTGTGCCTTCATGGAGATTCTCCTTCTCGATGGTTTGATATCCGTACAATTTCAAGGAAAGGCAGTACATCAAGTTCAGCGGCAGTGTCCACCAGATTCCCGCAGGCGACTTAGCCAACCTTTTTGCAATACTGCTAACTGAGTAAAATCTTCTGTTGGCATAATTGAAACCGTCCAAAAGCTCGTTACAACTCATCTTTTTGGGAACATAAACAACGTCCGTCCTGGCGTTATACTGGCTCCAGTCATAGGTTAAGATTCGTCCTTCCGCATCTAACCTTTTAAATAACCGTGTTCCCGGGTAAGGCGTAAGTATATTGAAGGTGGCGTTTTGTACACCGGCTTCCTCTAGAAAGCGGGTTGTATCCTTAAAAATAGTTTTATCATCATCGTCGAAACCGAAAACCACCCCGGCTTGTACGGCAATACCATAGGAATGGATCCGCTTGATTATTTTGTAGTACTCTTCAACCCTGTTAAACCCCTTATTGGCCCGGTTCAAGCTTGTCTGGGATATGGATTCAAGGCCTAGAAACAACTGCTTACAGCCGCTTTTTGCAGCCAGTTCCAGGAACTCTTCGTCCTTTCCAGCATGAATACTTGCCTGGCTGCTCCACCATTTACGGTAGGGGGTTATTGCCTTAAACAGACTTCTTGCATATTCCAGATCCGCCGAAATGTTGTCGTCCCAGAGAATGATTACCTTACCTTTATATGAGCCAAATTCTTCGGCTACCTGATGAACAGGACGTTTTCTAAAATTACTCTTGTACATCACGCTTATAGTACAAAACTCGCAACTGTTGGGACATCCCCTGGTTGCACAAACAATTCCACTGGAGTAGTCCCTTCTATGAAACAACTCCTTCTTCGGGCTGGGAATTTGATCCAAGGAAGGAGGCTCTG
>Ga0255338_1001181_pt1 | contig 53514 bp, 44 predicted proteins | sample MeOH1_35cm_T4_19_FD_203715 | JGI IMG/M metagenome (GOLD analysis project Ga0255338, IMG submission 203715) | Sandy soil microbial communities from University of British Columbia, Vancouver, Canada - MeOH1_35cm_T4_195 | ecosystem: Engineered > Artificial ecosystem > Sand microcosm > Unclassified ... | reverse complement strand
AAACGCTTGTAGCGATGTATGGCGACTTCGGCCGCACGTCCAAGATCAACAAGGACGCCGGCCGCGACCACTGGGCGAATGCCGGATCGATGCTGTTCGCTGGAGCGGGCGTGCGCGGCGGCCAGGTAATCGGCGCTACGGACGAGAAGGGTGAATACGTTACGGAGCGGGCTACCCGCCCGCCGGAAGTCGCCGCGACCATCTACCACGCTCTCGGCGTGAACTACCACGGAGAGCTACGGACCCCCGCGAACCGCCCGGTGCCCATCCTACCGGACACGCAGCCGATCAATGAGCTGTGGGGTTAGGATTTAGGGATGGCCGCAAATGAACGCGAATGGACGTGAATGAAAAGGGAATTTGAAACCGCCGATAGACGCCGATACACGCCGATGGAGATCGAGATAGCTGGAACTGGCCAATTCCTTTTCAAGTTCGGACCTAATCCTCACCTGTTCCAATCGGCGTGTATCGGCGTCCATCGGCGGTTTCTCTGGCTCTCCAATTTGCGGGTATTTGTATTCATTTGCGGCCTTCTGCTCTCTTCAGCTTCAGCCCACGCCGCACCCGCTAAGGTGGTGTTCAGCAAGGAAGTGCTGCCGATCTTGAACCGGGAGTGCGGGAGTTGCCACCGGGGGTCGGCGTCGCCGGGTGGATATAGCCTGGAGTCTGCAGAGCGATTGGTGGGCGGTGGGCGGCATGGCAAGGCGGTAGTAGCCGGTAAGAGTGCGGACAGCACCCTGGTGAAGTACCTCCTGGGGGAACTGAAGCCGCAGATGCCGCCGGGAAAACCGCTGCCGCTTGATACGGTAGGCGTAATCCGGCGGTGGATCGACGAAGGGGCGAAGATCGATGGGATGGTCGCGCCCGCCGACAAGGTCGGCATCATGCGGGATGCCATGCCGATGAAGGGCGCGCAGCCGAACCCCAGCCGCACGATGGGCGGAACGCACGCAGTGCTGCTGCCGGATGCGGTGAGCCAGTCGGCGCCGGTGACGGCACTGGCCTACTCGCCCGACGGCAAGCTACTGGCCGCTGGGGGTTACCGGGCGGTGCGCCTGCTGGACCCCGCCAGTGGGGCCGTGCTGCAAACACTACCGGGGCCAGCCGATCAGGTGCTCTCGCTGGCGTGGTCGTCGGACGGAAAGTACCTGGCCGCGGCAGGCGGAACCTCCGGGGTAGGAGGCGAGGTGTGCGTCTGGCAAGCCGCGGGACCTACCGGGCCGTGGGCTAAACCGAAGCTACTGAAAGACCATGCGGACACGATTTACAGTGTGGCGTGGCGGCCGGGCACGACGGAGCTGGCAACCGGCAGCCTGGACAAAACGGCGAAGGTGTGGGATGCCGCCACGGGGCAGGTGAAGCGGACGTTGAAGGACCACGTGGACGCCGTGTTCAGCGTGGCCTACAGCCCGGACGGGAAGTGGCTGGCAACCGGTAGCAGCGACCGCACCCTGAAGCTGTATCTGACGGACACCGGCACGCGGGTCTCCTCGTTTTCTCACAACGACGGGGTAAACGTAGTCGCGTTCAGCGCCAAGAGCGATCTCGTGATCGCCGCGGCGGACAAGCAGCTCCGGGTGTGGCCGGTGAAGGCCGGAACCGTGGAGAACCCACTGCGCGGGCATGGCGAGGGGGAAGCGATCCTGGGAGTGGCCTTCAGCGCGGATGGCAGCGCCTTTGCCTGGAGCTCCGCGAACCGGCGGGTGCGCCTCTGGAACGGGGAGGTGAGCAACCAGCGGCGGGAGATGGCGGACTGCCCGGACTGGGTCTACTCGGTGGCGCTGAGCCCGGACGGCAAGACGGTGACGGGTGGCGGCGGCGACGGCAAGGTCTACGCGTGGAAGACGGATGACGGCAAGCTGCTTTATGCGCTTCCGGTAGGTGGCGGCCTCACCCGCGTGGCGGCGGAACCGAAGAAATGAGAGCACGATTGGCGATGCTGCCAGGCATCTCTGCGGCACTGGGCCTCGCTGCCACGCTGGTGAGTTCTGTCTCGGCGCAGCAAGGCAAAAAGCAGGAGTACCGCGTTCAAGAGCCCGGCTGGGTGATGGTGGGGCAGACCTCCCTGGTGAAGCTATACGGGCAGGACCTCACGCCGAACGCCATCCGTTTCGACACACCCGGGATTACCGGAAAGGTGCTGAAGGCGGAAGCCTTTAGTGGGAAGTCGGATTGGCAGCGCAGTTGGGGCAACCGCGTGGTCGAGGTGGAGATCACCTCTGCCGCCGACGTGAAACCCGGCCTCCAGCGCTTCACCCTGACCGGCGAGGGGATGGAGCCCACCTCCGGCGCCGTTCTGCTGGACATCACCGCTCCCGAGGTGAAGGAGACGGAGCCCAACAACGATCTGCGCAAGCCGCAGGTGCTGCCGGATGGTCCCGTAACCGTGGTGGGCAAATTGGACGGGGACGGAGCGGATGTATTCCGGTTCAACGGCAAAGCGGGTGAGACCTGGCGGATCGAGGTCTTCGCGCGCCGCCTGAACCGCGAAGTGAAGTTTGAGCCGATCCTGCGCCTGCGAGATCCTCACCTGGCCCCCCTCCGCGCGGGCGTCGACCAGGGCAACGACTGCGCCATCGAGCTCAAGCTCTCCACGGACGGTCCCTATCTCATCGAGCTCTTCGATGCGGATAACCGCAGCGGTGGGGACTACAACTACCGGCTCACCTTCCGCCGCCTGTCCTCTATTGGTAGTCCAGCCCAGTGCGCGGAACACTTCTTCGCAGCGCGAAAGGCTCCTTCGATCGTTTCGGATGTAAGTCCACGGGGTGGACCGTGCTCTCCCTGGTGTTTGCCTCTGGACTAGGCTGCGGCCCAAGGCAATCAGCATGGCAACAGTTCACCTCAGACGAAGGGCGCTTCTCAGTTTCAATGCCGGGAATACCCCGCTATGAGAGACGTCCAGCCGATACTACCGCAGGTGCAGCCATCGAGCACAAATTCAAGCTGGTCCGTGAGGTAGAGGGCGATGGATTCGAGGTGAGGTACACCGACCTGCCGGCCAGTGTACCAAAAGATAAGCTTGGCCCGGTACTTGACCAGGTCGTCAATGCGGTTCGGACTCAGCGGAACGCCAAAGACGAGTTCAAATCCGCATCTTCCATGCAGGTGGCCGGACATCCAGGCCGGGAATTGGTGATCCACCGACATGGATCCGAACTCTGGGTAATGCGTAAGCGCGTCTGCATCGTAAAAAGACGAGTGTATCAGATCACGGTCCTTACCACCGAAGCGGAAGCCAAGTCTCCCCGAGTCCAGACATTTCTCGACTCATTCCATCTGCGGGATGAGTAGCGGTCCGACAACAGGTTCCTGGCCGAAATTTAGAACAACTCTCGGATGGGCTCTCCGTTGTTCTGCACGATGGCGATGGGCCGGCCGGTGAAGTCGTCGTATGTAGCGTCCAGGGGGACGCCCATGTGGCGATAGATGGTGGCGGCAAGATCTTCCGGGCGGACGGGACGGTCCGCGATGTCGCCGCCATCCGGATCGGTGGCGCCGATCACCTGGCCGTGACGCAGCCCACCCCCGGCCATCGCCATGGACATGACGACCGCCCAGTGGTCGCGGCCATCGAACTTGGTGAGCGAAGGAGTGCGGCCGAATTCACCCATGCAGAGAACCAGCGTCTCGTCGAGGAGGCTCCGCTCATCCAGGTCGCTCACCAGAGTGGTGACCAGGTGATCGAAGAGGGGTAGGATCGGCTTCAGGCCGGAGGTGATGCCACCATACGGTGGGATGTTGTCTCCGTGGTTGTCCCAGGTGCCGGAGGCGGTGTGGTAGCTCAGGTCGATGGTAACGAAGCTCACGCCGGCTTCGACTAACCGGCGGGCGAGCAGGGCCTGCTGGTACCAGAGGTGCTTGCCGTAGCGGTCCCGAACGCTCTGCGGTTCCTGCGAGAGATCGAAGGCCTCACGCGCCCGGCCACCGAGGAGCAGATCTACCGCCTTCTGCCCATACTGATCCAGGGCGGCCACGTCCTCACTGGCGTCCACTTCCCCGCGCAGCGAATCGACGGCCTGCCGCAGAGTCTGGCGCCGGCGGACGCGGTCCGCGGTGAGCCCCAGCGGAAAGCTCAGTGCGCTCCCGCCCGCCATCTGACCCGTATCCGTTCCCACCAGGTCGTAGACCGGCAAGCGAGACGCGTCGTTCCCGATGAACGGGTCGTACTGCTTGCCCAGATAGCCGCCGAAAGCGAGGTGGGAGTCGGAGCGCTTGAACGCTACGTAGGGCGGCATGGCGGGATGGTTGGGGCCGCGGTGCTTAGCGCAGATTGCGCCGATCGCAGGGTACTTGCGCGCTTCCGGGTTGGTGCGCGCTTCCGCCCGGATGTCGCCCGTCTGGAAGACGGTGTTGGGCTCGTGGTTGCTGTGGCGAGCGTTGACAGAACGAATGACGGTGAAGCGGTCCAGCATCCCGGCCATCTTGGGGAGGTGCTCGCAGATCCGCACGCCGGGCAGCCGGGTGGGGATCGTGCCGAAAGGACCGCGGTTCTCCAGGGGACGGTCCGGCTTGGGATCCCAGGTATCCAGATGGCTCGGGCCGCCCGTCATCCAGAGCAGGATCACACTGCGGTTACCGCTCATCCGGCGCCCGCTGGCCGCGGCCGCGGCGCGAGCCTGGAGGAGGCCCGGCAAGGTGAGGCCTGCCATGCCTGCCACGCCCGCTTTGAGCATGTTGCGGCGGGTGCGGAAAACCAAACCCTCACGCTCCAGGGCGTTGAACCCCGAAAACGCGTGTGAATGACGGTGTCCTGCTGACTCGGACGTGGGCATGAGCGGACCCTCCACCCCAGCCTGACCGGACCGGCGAACCCCCTGGCTCGTCAACGGGATCAGACTCGAACTAGCGCGCTGGAGACCACACCGTCCCGAAATCCTATAGATCGCAGTCGCGCTACTCCCAAAGGCAATTCACTGGGACACCCGGTTAATGAGCGGGTTTCAGGCAACCAGGGAGTAGTGCGCGAAGCTCAGCCCGTCGCCGCCTCGTCCAGGACCTCGCCGTTCCAGGTGGCGAGGAGCTCTTGCGCCTCAGTCAGGGCGGCCCGCAACTGGGTCGCCTCGTCCGGAGAACGCTCGGTCAAGCCGGACTCCAACGGCTCCAGCGTGAAACGCGCCCGGTGACCTTCGGACTTCAAGACGAGCAACTCCCAGCCGCTGTCCGGGTCTTCCGGGTCTTCCCATAGAAAGAAGGCCGTCCCCGTGCTTCCGTCGCGGGTAAAGCGCCAGCCTCGTTCTGCCAATTCCTGCAGACGGTTATGCTGCATCATCCTGCGCTTCCTGGTTATCCCCGCGGTCTACCGTGACCCGTCTCTTCCACTTCATACAGGTAACACGAGTCGCTCTCCTCGTCCATTGCGTCTGGGGGCTCCAGGGGAGGTAGTTGGGCAAGTAGGGACTTGAGCACCGGGGGCGCGAGAACGGAGGTGAGCAGCGACATTCCAATGATGATTGCATAGACGCTTCCGGAGAAGATACCGGCCTGCTGCCCCAGGCTGGCGACGATGATGCCGACTTCGCCCCGCGGCACCATCCCCACCCCGACAATGAGCGCGGAGCGGCGCCCGAGCTTCCACGCCCCCAATCCGCAGCCCACCAGCTTGCCGATTACGGCCAGGACCGTCACCACCAGAAGCATCAGCAGCGCGCTGGGCGTCGCCAGTGCGGCCAATTCCACCTGCGCGCCGGTCACCACGAAAAAGAAGGGGACCAGCAGCGCCATGATCGGCTGGATCTGCTTCTCCAGGGCATGCCGCTGCGTGGATTCCGCCGCGACCATTCCCGCCAGGAATGCGCCGATGATGGCGGCTAGGCCCAGCTTCGAGGCCGCCGCCGCCAGACCCAACATCCCGGCCAACGAGAGGGTGAGCGGGGAGAGCGGATTGATCGGCGCGTCCAGCAGCCGGGACGAGCGCCGCATCAGCCGCGTGCCGACGAGCGCGATGACCGCAACGAACCCGATCGCCTGCACCAGCACCATGACGAGCGCGCCAACGTTTACCGCGCCGCCGGACTGCAGCGACGTGACGACTCCCAGCAAGAGCATCGCGAGGATGTCGTCGATGACGGCCGCACCGAGGATTACCCGGGCCTGAATGCGGCTCAGCGCGCCAAGATCCTGGAGTACGCGCGCCGTGATTCCCGCGGAGGTGGCCACAAATGCGGCGGCGATGAACATCGCCTTCGGCGTAGGAAATCCGGACAGGATTGCCCAGGCGGCTCCGATCACGAACGGCAAGACCACGCCGGCCACCCCGACCAGCGTGGCCATCAGCCCCACGCGACGGAGCTCGCCCACTCGCGTTTCCAACCCCACGGAGAACAACAGCAATACGGCGCCGAACTCCGAGAGCACCAATAGGGGCTCGTTGATGTGGATCCACCCCAGAACCGAGGGGCCGACCACGATTCCCGCCGCGATCTCGCCGACCACCGCCGGCAGCCGAAGTCGCTGCGCCAGTTCGGCGCCGACCTGGGCAGCCACGAAGATGATGAAGAGGCCGAGTAAGATCTCGGTGGTGTGGTGCACCGGCTAGTCCTTCCCAACGAGACATCGAATTATCGGCGGTTAGCTTCAACCACTGCCCGGTCCTCGTTACGACTTTCGGGTAGCTGCCCAGGGCCCGGATCGAACGACACGCACGAGTGGAGATTATAGAGCAGGGTGGAAACGCCCGCCCGCAGCAATTGTGCGCCAGCGCACCGCATCCGACCGCCGGAGCGAGTATTGGGAGCTTATCTTCGTTCCGCCGGCTGGCTGCAACTTCGTCACGTCGGCGTCCATGTTGCGGTGCGCCGGGTCGATGATGGCCCCGTCGTGGTTCGGAAGGGAGGCGCGGAGCGGCGTCCGGTGCTCGCTCTGCAGCGCTATTCAGGGCGTTACATGCCGGCGCCTCGCACCGTACTCCCGAGTGTACGGTGCGAGGCGCCGGCATGTGACGTCTATCAGGCCGCTTCGCCAGCCTCGGTCTCCAGGTCCGTAGCGTGCGTGCCGCGGAGGATGCGGAGGCGAATGCGTTCCCCAACGGCGACCCCGGTCAACTTGCGATGCACTTCGTCCACGCTGTTGATGGGCTGGCCGTTAACTGCTACCAGCTGGTCACCCGGAGCGATGCCGGCCCGGAAGGCGGGGCTGTGCGGCACCACCTCGCGCACGTAAACGGCGTTGTCGCTGCCTCGCCCCAGCACCTGCCGCTGCGCCCGCGAGAGCGGAACCGTCACCCCCGCAAGCCCCAGGTAGACGCGCCGCACCTTGCCTACCGTGATGAGCTGCCCGGCAACCCACGTGGCGGTATTGGAGGGCACGGCGAAGCAAAGCCCCTGCGCGCCGGCGATGATCGCGGTGTTCACACCCACCACGCGGCCATGCGAGTCGACCAGTGGCCCGCCTGAGTTGCCCGGGTTCAGCGCGGCGTCCGTCTGGATCACGTTTTCGATCAGGCGGCCCGACTCACTGCGGAGCGACCGGCCGAGCGCACTAACCACTCCAGCCGTGACCGTGGCCTGAAATCCGAGCGGATTACCGATGGCGATCACCAACTGGCCCGGGCGCAGGCGATCCGAGTTGCCCAGCACCGCCGCGGGAAGCCCGGAGACGTCCACCCGCACGATGGCAAGATCCGTGGCCGGATCCTCGCCGACGACCTGCGCCGCCAGCGTGCGGCCGTCGGCCAGGCCTACCTGCAGCCGTGCAGCGCCGTGCACCACGTGGGAGTTGGTGAGGATGTAACCGTCCGGCGCCAGGATGACTCCCGAGCCCGCGCCCGAAGGCACCCAATCCCCATTACGCGGGTGGCCCGGCGCTCGGAATTGCTCCATGCGCGAGAGGTGGACCACCGTCGGCCCGGCGTCCTGCACCACCCGGATAACGGCGCGCGAATAAGCGTCCAGCAACTCCAGGTCATCATGCGCTTCCATCGTGGCGGCCGCCTGCGTGTCCAATCCCGCTTCCGGCCCGGCTGGTATTTGATCGATCAGCGTGTAGCTCATGGTTATGCCTCACAAGGTATGGAACTATCTTAGGCGGGCATTTACGCGCTGACAAATGGGCACGACCGGGTAAGGCCGCGTGGCCGGATGAGGAGGTTTCCCCCCGAACTCCCGGGGTGTAGAACTGCATGGACACCGGCGCCACTGCCGGCGAGCGGATACTCTGGAGCGAAGCGATGAACAGACCAACGACGGGAGTTGCAGCGGTTGCGGTGCTCGGGTTGGCGGTGCAACTTGCGGCGATGGCGGCGAACCTTTCGCCGCAAGACCAGAAGTTCGTTCGAGAGGCCGCGCAGGGGGGTCTGTCCGAAGTGATGCTGGGCCAGATGGCAGCGAAGAAGGCGACTGACGACGGCGTGAAGCAGTTCGGGCAGTTGATGGTTAAAGACCACACCAAGTCGCACAACCAGCTTAAGGAACTCGCCACCACCAAGGGGGTGCGGCTGCCTACCGAGCCCTCCCCGGAGCAGAAGGCTCTGGCCGCTCGGCTGGACAAGCTGAGCGAGATCGACTTCGACCGCGCGTACATGAAAGAGATGGTGGAGGACCACGAGAAAGACGTCAAAGAGTTCCAAAAGGAAGCCGAGTCCGGCCGGGATATCGACGTGAAGGCGTGGGCGGGCAAGGCGGTGCCCACCCTGGAAACGCACCTGAAGTTGGCCAAGGAGACGGCGGGCAAGTTAGCCAAGTAGTTGGCGTTGGGTTCGGGCAAGGCATCTCACCCTAGCGACAACCGGGCGAGGGCTCGGGCCGCGCTGAAAAAGGTGATTGGCGCAATGTGAGGGAATGGGAACTGCGAGTGTCCTCGCGTCGCTCATGCGGCCAGAACCTGAGCGCCATGCTACACTTCAGGATGCCTCTCCCGAGCCCCGAATGATCGACCTCCACGCCCATACCACCGCCTCCGACGGCACCCTGACCCCCACGCAGCTCGTTCACCTGGCGCGCGAGCGCGGACTGTCCGCGCTCGCGGTGACGGACCATGACACTGTGGACGGGGTGGCGGAGGCGATGGAGGCGGCGGCGCAGTGCGGCGTGGAGCTGGTGCCTGGAATCGAGCTCAGTGTGGACTACCCGCACGGGGAGCTTCACCTGCTGGGATACCTGCTGGATTACCAGGATCCGGCGTTCATTCAACAGCTCACCAACATCCAGGAAAACCGGTTCAACCGCAACGGCGTGCTGCTGCGCCGGATCCAGGAACACGGCTTCGACATCACCCGGCAAGAGGTGGAGGCCGAAGCCGGCGGCGGGCAGATCGGTCGGCCGCACTTCGCGCGGGCACTCATCCGGAAGGGCTACGCCAGCAGCGTGCCGGACGCGTTCGAGCGGTTTCTGGGCACCGGAAGGCCGCTGCACGTGCCGAAGGTGCGGCTGGATCCAGAGGCGGCGATCCGGCTCATCCACCAGGCCGGCGGGCTGGCAGTCATCGCGCACCCGAAGTTCCTGGCCTTTCCGAGCGCCGAGGCCCTGGAGCTGGAGCTGGAGCGACTGCAGGCATTGGGCCTGGACGGGCTGGAGTGCTACTACCGGATGCACACCCAGTTCGAGACGGAGCGGTTCCTGGGCATCGCGCGGCGCCTCGGGCTCCTCGTGACCGCCGGAAGTGATTTTCACGGATTGTTCGGCGATGAACCGGTGCTGGGACTGGTCTACCAGGGCCGGGCCGGCGACGACTCCCTGCTGGCCGACCTGAAGCGGGCCGGGCGCCGGTCGTAGCTTGATCCGGAACGGCGGAACGGCACCGCGTAGACTGATACTTCATATGGCTGGAACTGGCGGGATTCGGGGGAGTGCGGCCGCACTAACGGGTGATCCGCTGGAGGCCGTCTTCGCGTACAATGAAGCGACCAAGCATCATTTCCACGCCTATGCTCGAGGACCGGGCCAACTGGACTGGGCCAACCAGCCCGATCCGTTCCGCCGCTACGTGGGCGCGCCGCTGCTGCCGCTGGACCACATCCCGCCTACCGACGACCCCCTCTATGAGCCGGCTTTCCTGCTTGGAGCGATCCCGCCTGCTGCCCTGAACCGGTCGACTCTTTCGCAGCTCTTCTTCGATAGCCTGTCGCTCTCCGCGTGGAAGGAAGCCGGCGGTACGCGCTGGGCGCTGCGGGTCAACCCGTCCAGCGGCAACCTGCACCCCACGGAGGGCTACCTCCTCGCAGGCCCCGTGGAGGGCCTCTCCGAAACGGCGGGCATCTTCCACTACGCACCGAGGGAGCATGCACTCGAGCTGCGCGCCTCGCTTTCGCCCGAGCAATGGGACGCGCTCTCCGTGTCCTTTCCTCATGGCACCTTCTTCGCCGGCTTGACCTCGATCCACTGGCGAGAGGCCTGGAAGTACGGCGAGCGAGCTTACCGCTACTGCCAGCACGATGTGGGTCACGCCCTGGGCGCCCTTGCCATTGCCGCCGCCGGACTGGGATGGGAGGCGCAGCTTCTGGACGATCTCGGCACCGCCGAGCTGGCGCATATACTCGGCACTGCGGAAGTTGGCGCCGCGGAACCCGAGCACCCGGACTGCCTGGTCGCTGTCTTCCCTGCGGGTGCGGGCACAACCACTGCAGGGCAACCGCAGGGCGTGCTACCTGATGCACTTGTGTGGAATGGTCAGCCGAACGGGTTGAGCGCCGAAGTCCTCGACTGGAACCTCGATCCGATTACCGTCGCCGGATCCAAGCCTCCCACCGCAGCAACTTACGAGCCATACCGCTCACCCTTTCCGTCGCTGGAGTGGGAGACCTCGCCTCTTCACTTGCGGCGCATCATCCGGCAGCGGCGGAGCGCGGTAGCCATGGACGCGCACACCGGCATCACCCGGGAGGCGTTCTACCAGATGCTGCGCAAGACCCTTCCAGGTCCGGGACAGGTACCATTCACCACGCTGCCGTGGTGTCCGCGGGTGCACCTGCTACTATTCGTGCATCGCGTGCAGGACCTCGACCCCGGCCTCTACCTCCTGGTCCGCGATCCCGGTCAGCTCGCCTCGCTTCGCGATGCGCTCGATCCGGGCTTTGCCTGGGAGAAAGCGGTCGCGTGCCCTGATGGGATGGAGTTGTTCCGGCTGGTGACCGGAGACGCGCGCCGGGTGGCTGCCCAGGTGTCCTGTGGGCAGGACATCGCCGCCGACGGCTGCTTCAGCCTCGCGATGCTGGCGGAGTTCGAAGGTCCGCTCCAACGCCACGGGGCGTGGTTCTACCCGCGCCTCTTCTGGGAGTGCGGGTTGATCGGGCAAGTGCTCTACCTGGAAGCGGAGGCCAGCGGGGTCCGCGCGACTGGCATCGGCTGCTTCTTCGATGACCCCGTGCATGAGTTGCTCGGACTGAAGGACCGCGCCTATCAGGACCTCTATCACTTCACCGTCGGCGGCGCGATCGAAGACCGGCGCTTGAGCACTCTTCCGGCCTATCCGGGAGAATAGCGCTGCAGGAGGCTCGATGGAGTGTGAGCTGCTAATCACGGCGGGGCGTGTCTTCTGTCCCCGCAGCAGTCTGAACGGGCCGGGCGGAGTAGCCGTAACCAACGGGCGCATCGCGGCGTCCGGCGCGTTTTCCGGGATACGCGCCGAGCGGCAGCTCGACTTTCCGGACTGCCTGCTGCTGCCGGGACTGGTAGATTTTCACTCGCATCCGGATCAGAACGGGTCGCGCTTCGGAGTCGCCCCGGATCTGCACTTGCTACCCTTCGGCACCACCACCGCAATGTCGCAGGGCGACGCGGGAGCGGCAAACTGGGACGCGTACCGAGCCGGAGTGTTAGAGCCATCCCGGACACGACTCCGGATGGCGCTGAACCTGGCGCGGCACGGCGAGGCGACCAACGGGTGCGGCTGCCTGGAGGACCTCGCCGAAGCGGACGTGGAGGCGTGCGTCGCCGCCGTACTGCGCGGAGGGGAAACGGTGTGGGGAATTGCGGTGAACACCAGCATCCCCACGTGCGGGAGTACCGATCCCCGGGAGGTGTTACGTCGAGGTTTGGAGGTGGCCGAACGGACCGGAATGCCGCTCCTGTTCGGCAGCCGACGAGCCCCGGACTGGCCCCTTGCGGAGCAATTGCCGCTGCTGCGTCCCGGCGACGTGGTCACCTATTGCTTCAGCCCCGATCCCGACGGGCTCCTCGCGGGAGATCAGGTGCGCGAGGAGGTGTGGGAAGCACAAGCGCGGGGGGTCCGCTTCGACGTGGGTCATGGAATGGGCTCGTTCAGCTTCCGGGTAGCTGAGGCTGCTATCCGACAGGGGTTCCTGCCCGACACGATCTCCACGGATCTCTACCGGCGGCACCTGGACCAGTTACCCAGGCACGATCTACCGAGGGTGATGTCCAAGCTCCTGGCCTGCGGGATGCCCGAAGCGGATGCCTTCGTTCGCATCACAGCTATTCCAGCGGCGCTCCTTGACTTGAAGGAGCAGATCGGCTCGCTTGCCGCTGGCTCCTGTGCGGACCTGGCCCTCTTACGCCGGACCGCGATGGCTGCACCGCTGCGAGACACGTTGGGGGAGGAGAGAACCGCAGGGTGTTGGGAACCGGTGCTTACCGTGCAGGCTGGCGCGCTTGTATTGCCGACTTGACCGGCCGAAGGGCTACTGGGCTGGTTCTGTCGAAACTGATGGGCAAGCCGGAGAGACGTGGTGGCGCCGACTCTGCAGCAAGCCGACGGAACGTCGGCCCGGCGAGCCGTTGGCTTGCTGGAAGGCGGTGAGACGCCGCCACCACTCTCAGGCTCACACTCGCCGTTAACCCTTAGTTGGTTGACAGACCACTACTCCGATGCCTCGGCCGCAATCTGACGGTACTGCGCAATCGCGGCCGAGAAGGTGCGGCGGGCTTCGTCTCGCTCGGCGGGAGCGATGTTCTTTTCGCGGTTGCGCCAGAGCTGCTCGATGGAGCCGATACACCAGAGGGCGCTGCTGCGGGAGGCGCGGATCGGTTTTCCGCCTACCAGCACGTTCACCGGGTTGGTGTGGAGCTGCGGGAACTGGCGCAGGGCGACCCAGCTACTCCGATCGATCTTCACCCGGAACTGGAGATCGTGTGGGCGACCATCCGCAGGGACCTCTTCAGAGGCGATGGGGCGGCCGTTGACGATCAATTCCACGCGCCGCCTTTCTCCGGCAGGGGTGAACTGGTCTTCGTAGACGGGGTCGTGTTTGTTGACGGTGTCGCCCAGGAGGCGGGGGCCCTGGGTGGGGCGCACGCTGCCTTGCGCCACGTCTAACGGGGTCTGCGCGGAGAACGCGACCTTCGCCCGCACGTCCACCTCGCCCCGATCGTTGAGGCTCACCGTGCTCCCCGGCTCCTTTCCGCCCACGTTGAACTCCAATGCGTGCGCAAAACCATCCGAGACGTAGGACTTCCCGGCCTTCAACCCGTCGCACCAGGCGGCGAAGTCAAGGCGGTCCACTTTGCCCAGCTTCACGTAGACACGTCCCTGACCGACGCGGTTGCCGCTCATGCAGGGGAAGTCGGTTTCGCCGCTGGTCTTTATGGGGAAGCCGCAGTTCAGCAGGTGGTACCAGGTGTTCCACTCCTGGACGCGCGCCGTGTCCATGGAGCTGATGAAGTCGCAGAGGCCGTTGGCGACGGTCACGCAGGCTTCCATCGCGCCCACGCCGTTCATCTCCGGGATTGCCAGGTTCGGAAGCTGGTCGGCGGCGCGGTCGTGGCTGGCAGTCAATTCCGCCTCGGTGAGCAGCCCATCGCGGTCGGTGTCCGCCTTCTCGAACGGCTCCGGCAGCAGCCCCCGGCCGGCTTCGGCGAGATTGAGGCGCTGGTCGCGATTCATATCCAGGGCCGCCAGGAGGCGTTTTGCCGCGGCGGGCGGGTCGATCTGTAGGCCGCTGGCGGAGTGCGCGTATCCGGTTACGGCGCCCTGCTGCTTTGCCCAGCGGAGGACCGGAGTGGTCCAGGTGGGCCAACCTTTCGACTTCGTGCCATCCGAGCCGGGGTAGTTCTGGTCCCGCAGGTTGAGCAGGCACACGTGCCCCAGCGCCTGCGAGCCGAAGCCGCTGATCTCCAGGTCGTATTTCAGCAACGTGAGCGGCTCACTCTGGCGATCGATGCCGGGCGAGAAGAACCGGCGCTGGAACTCGAAGCAGGGTCCCCACGTGAGCACGCAGCCGACGTTGAGCCCCTCGCCCTTCACGTTAGCGAACATGTCGGCCGGCGTCACTCCCTCGGTCGGCAGGGTGTAGTGGGCGCAGCCGGCGCCGTGGATGTGGTGATCGCCGGAGTAGAAGCCGTACTCCGCGGGGTGGACCCAACGCTCCAGGCGCACCTTCAAGGTGGCAGGACCTTTGGCGGGGATGGTCACCAGGCGCGAAAGCTGCCGGTACTCCGGCCCCCGGCTGGAGGTCATGGTCAACTCCCCGGGCGGCAGGAGCACGGTGCCACCGTCCTGACGGTAGACCTGCTTTTGAAAGAAGAAGTCCGGCGCCAGCCGCCGAGCCTGCGGGGGATAAACGCGGCCCGCCGCGTCTCGAAAGGTGAGCCGCGCGGCGGAAGGGCGTCCGTCGAAGTCCCGGATCTCCAGTTTTACCGGCACGGCGGACCGAGCTTCGAAGAGGATTGGGAGTTCTCCGCGTGCGCCGAGATCGCGGGTGCCCTGACCCAGGTCGAATGCCAGCGTTGCTTCGCGTTTCCCGGCTTCGCTGCAGTAGATCAGGGCGACGGTATACTCCGCTTCCAGCCCGCTCAGGTTAGGGGTGAGCGGTGGGCCGGTGAGCAGCTCCACCTGTAGAAAGCGGCCCGGCTCCCCACGGTCATTCTCATTCTTTTTGAGGTGGAGCTGCCGCTGGCGCTCCATGCTCAACTGCGCCACCCCGCCATAGGGCGGTCCCGCCTGTGGGCTGCTAACGCGCAACGACCCGGTGGCGGTGCTCTGGTTGACCACCTTTACCAGCACCGGCGTGTAGGCACCCTGCTGGAGCACCGCGGCTGCGGGCCCGCGCTCTGCCTTCACCCGGGTTTCAGGGTTCAGCGTGACCACGGCGAGCACGTGGGGATCAAGCAGCGCCTGCAGCCGAGAGGCGTCCCGCTGACGCGCCGCCAGTCGCACCGCCGCTGTGGTGCGCGCAGGGAGCGGAGAGCCGAGGGCCTCCAGCGCCTGAAGCACCCGCTCAACGTTTGCGGCGAGGGGCTGTCCTTCCACGGCTACCGGCTGCAATTTGCCGGGTGCGCCGAAGGTCCCTGAGCTACTCCCTGCGCAGGCCAGGATCAGGAAAAGGATGAGAACTCCCCACGAAGGTCGCCGACGCGAAGAGTAGCGGATCCGGGGGTGAGACATCGCCTGCTCCTCTCGGCCGGGGTAAGCTTCAATCCTCGAACGGCGGCCGGGGGTAGCCGATCCCGAACGGCTCTTCGGGGCGCTTCCACTCACCCAGCAGCGCACGCCGGAGCGGCGTGGTGCGTGTGAGAAAATCGGGATCATTGTGCGTGCGGTCGGAGGGGATCAGCCAGGGGGGCGCATAGACCATGTGCTGGATGAACCGGGGGTAATCCCGCTCGTTTCGGGTGCCGCAGTGCCACACGCCCTGGTGGAACAGCAGGGCGGTTCCCGGGCGCCCGCAGATGACCTGGGCGATGGGCAGGTCTTCCAGAGTGGTGCCCGGCGGCAGTACCTGGGAGGCATTGTGGCTGCCGGGGATCATGACCATGTTCCCCATGTCGGGGTCCGATTGATCCGTAAGGAAGTAGCCGATGCGAAGCTGCAGGAGCGGGGTGGGGGTAGCCAGGCGCCGGAACGGGTAGACCCCCGAGCCATCCTGATGAAACCCGCCGCCGGGGAAGCCAGGCGGCGACATGGTACACCAACTGCTCTGGAGGATGAAATAATCGCCGAGCAGCGCACGCACCTTGGGGAAGACTGAGGGATGGTCGATCAACGGCTCGACCGCCGGCTCCTGCTCGTAGAGGGCGCCGAGTTGCCGCCATTCGTGCGGCGGATGGGGCGCGTGGGCGCGATGGGCCGCCTCAAGGCACGCTTCTACTTCGGCAGGCGTGAGCGCGTTTGGAATGACGAGGTAACCGGTGACATCGAAGAGGAACCGCTCCCTTTCCGTGAGCGGTCCAGATTCGGCAAGCGGGAGCAAGGCGTGGCCTCCGGGGATGGGTGTATCGTAGACGTGTTCCCGGCCACTCTCGCGGTTTCCTCTAATTCCGCGGGAGCGCCATGGAATGGTTCTCCGCGTAGGAAATCCGCTTCCGGTTGCCTAACTTCAGGATAGCGAGACTTATCCGGAGACGTAATCGACCGGCCGAAGCGGCGCTGCCGGCTGGAAGAGTGTGGTCGAGCCTCGTCACCAAAGGATCGTCTTTCATGCAGTGCCCGGCGTGCAGCACCTCGTGCACGGAAACAGCGCGCTTTTGTTCCCAATGCGGGGGTCCGCTTCCCCTTGGCTGCGGGGAATGCGGCGCACAGCTCGCCTTTTCGGCACACTTTTGCCACCACTGCGGGTCCTCGGTGACCCGCCTCACGGCACTGGCATACGCGGAAGACGGCCCCCTCGACGCCGGACAGAACGCCCCCTGGGCGGGGGCGTTGGAGGCTGAGAAGCGGCTGGGGACGATTCTCTTCGCCGACATGAGCGACTCGGTCGCTTTCACGCGCCACCTCCATCCCGAAGATGCGATCACGCTGATCAACAAGGTGCTGCGGGTGATGGCCGAGGCGATCTTCAACCATGGGGGCCGCGTCGACCGCTTCCTTGGGGACGGCGCCCTCGGTGTGTTCGGCGTCACCCAGACCCATGAGAGCGATCCGGAGCGGGCCATCCTGGCGGCGCTGCAACTACGGAGCGCGGCCCGGGAATTCGGTATCGCGGTCACCGTGGGGATCAATACCGGAGACGTCTACTCCGGAGGGGTCGGCTCCCAGCAGTATCAAGAGCGGACGGTGATGGGTCCCGTCGTCAACATCGCGTCGCGCCTCCAATCGCAGGCGGCTGCCGGGGAGATCCTGGTGGGGGAAACCACCTACCGGCTGGCGCGCCGAGCCTTCCGGTTCGCGTCGCGCGAAGTCGAGGTGAAGGGGCTGCCGCAGCCTATTGCGGCTTACTCCGTGGAGCGCGTGCTGGCGCGCCCCACCAGCCGCCCCCTGGGCAGCCGGCCCGCGGAGCTCGTTGGCCGGGGCGCGGAGCTCGCGGCCCTGCTGGAGGCGGCCGAGGCCGCGCGCTCCGGCCGGGGGCAGATCGTCACCCTCGTCGGCGAGCCGGGGGTGGGGAAGAGCCGGCTGGTGGCGGAACTGCGCCGCGCGCTCCGGGTCGACGAAGACGATGGAGACTTCGCGTGGCTGGACGGCCGCTGCCTGGAGTTTTCGGACGCGGTGGGTTACTGGCCCTTCGTGGATGCCCTCCATCAATGGCTAAACTGGCACGCGGACGAGCGGGATTCGGTTCGCCAGGCGCGGATCGTGAAGCAGTTGGCGGAATTGGGGCAGGAGAACCGGCTCACCGAGGAGCAGCGAGAGCTGCTCTTGGGAGTGCTGGCGAGCTTGCTGTCCGTTCGGATTACCGGCAGCACGAACGTGGCCCAGCGCCGCGTGTCTCGTCTCCCCCGCCACCTCACCTTCCACGCGCTGCGACGTCTCCTGGTGGCATTAGCGCAACAGCGGCCACTGGTGCTGGCCCTCGAGGACGTGCATTGGTCAGACAGCCTTTCGATGGACTTCCTGTTCTTCCTGCTGGAACGGGTGCCCTCGATGCCGATCCTCCTGATCTGCACGCACCGGCCGGACCAGGAGCACCCGTGCCGGGAGTTGGACCGCCAGGCGGCGCGGAAATGCCCCGCCGGCTACGTGGAACTGCGGCCCAGCGAGCTGACGGGCGCTGAAAGCTCCCAACTCGCCGCTTCGCTGCTCGGTGCGGAGTCGCTGTCGGAGACGATCCGGGAGTTGATCCGGATCAAATGCCACGGCAACCCGCTGTTCATCGAAGAAGTGGTCCGCTCGATGGTGGACAGCGGCGCCCTCTACACCACGCCGGAGGGCTGGCAGGTCATCGACGGCCTGGACTCCATTCAACTCTCCGAATCGATCCAGAGCGTGATCCTCAGCCGCGTCGACCGGCTCGCGCCCGAACTGAAACAACTGCTCCAGTACGCATCCGTGCTCGGCCTGCTCTTCCAGCCCAAGCTGCTCGAGCATCTGGGCATGGACCCGGACCGGCTTCGCCGCGAGCTGTTCCAACTTGCGGAAGCGGGCCTGGTGGTGCAGCAGCGCACGGCGCCGGAAGAGGAATATGCGTTCAAGCACGCGCTGACCCGCGAGACCATTTACGACACGATCCTGCGGCGAACGCGCAAGCGGTTGCACGCCGCGGCAGCTGAAGCGCTCGAGCGCGTCTACAGCAACCACCTCGAAGAGCACTACGCCGAGTTGGGGCGGCATTATTCGCTGGCGGAGAGTCACAGCCGGGCCGCGGCGTACTTCATTCAGGCGGGCGAACGTGGCAAACGCCTCTTCGCCAACCGGGAAGCAGGAAGCCACTTCGAGCGCGCGCTGCAATCTCTGGCCCTGGTGGAGGCGTCGGACGAACATCGCCAGATGGAAGCGGAGGCGCTGGAAGGCCTGGGCGATGTCTGTTTCCGCCTGGGCGCCCATCACGCGGCGGAAGAACATTTCCGGCGCGCGCTGGGTCACCAGGACCCCGCGCGCGATCCGGAGCGCTACGCGATCTTGAGCTGGAAGCTGGCGGATGCGATCCACTGGCAGGGAGATAATGCCGGAGCCATCGAGGTAGCCGAAGCGGGGCTCGCCGCCGTGGGCAGCGCCCCGGATACGACCGCCACCGTCCGTCTGCTGGAAGTGATCATGCGCTCCCACTGGGCAGCGAATGACCTGGACAGCGCTCGGGTTCGGGGTGACGAACTCCAGCGTGCGCTGCCGCGGGTCTCGTACTTCGACTCCCTCTATATGATCTACTACGCGCTCGCCTGGCTGGAGATCAAATGGAAGCAGTTCGACCGCGCCCGCGAGTGGCTGGAGCGCATGCAGCGAACGTGCGAGGAGCACAACGACGAGATCGGCCTGGCTCGCTGCTTCCATGGGCTCGGGGATCTAACTCGCGCCACCCGCAACCTCGCCGAAGCCGTGGAGTGGTTCGACCGCAGCGTGGTGCTGTGCGAGCGGATCGGCGACGCTCACCTGCTTCTGGAAGGCTACCTGGAATGGGCTCACGCGCTGCTGTTGCTGGGCCGGCCGGAAGAGGAGGCGGAACCCTGCATCCAGAAGGGAATGGCGCTGGCGGAGGAGATGGCTGCTACCGGCAACGTGTCATCCATCCAGGCACTCTGCAGTGCCCTGGGACGCGCCTTCGTGGAGCGCGGGAACATCCGCCGCGGGATCATCTATCACGAGCGGGCGTTCGATTTCGGGCCGCACCCTTCCGCGCTCCATTCCCTCAAGGCACTCCAGCCGCTGTACGAACTAGAAGGGCGGAGCGCGGAATTCGACGCGTTTTGCGAGAGGGTTGGCGCCTTTCTTCCCTATCCGACCACTGATCCGACCTCCCGATAGCCGTGTGTCTCGCCGCTTCCGCTGCGCTATAGTTGCTCTACTTAACGGCAGGCGGCCTGAAAGCTTCTCGTTCGATAAGTTGGCGAGCATCGGCTGTGTCGTGGAGAGGCTCCATCATTGATCCGTCTCGTCCATCTCGTGCCCTACCTCGGCGTCGGCGGTACCGAGGCCGTCCTCCTGGATCTCTGCCGGCATCGCGATCGGCGGTCGTTTGAATGCACCGTCGCGGTAGTCGGCGGGCCGCTCTCGGCCATCGCGGAGGAGATCCGCCGCGAAGGGGTACGCGTGGTGACGGGGATACGGGAGTGCCGGAGCGCCATCCAAGCGGCCGACCTGGTGAACATGCATTGGTGGAGCTACTCCGAAGGGCTGCTCAACCTGGTCCGCGGCCGGCCCTTCGTCACCACCCTCCACTGCCAGTCCGTGTTGCCTCCAATTCCGGGTCTTACGATCTGCACGTCCACTGCCCAGCGCCAGCGGCAGCGCCATCCGGATCGCTTCCTCGTGATCCCGAACGGAGTAGACGTGGAGCGGTTCAGCCCTCGGAAGAAACCTAGCCGCGAGCGCATCGTGATAACCCGCGTCTGTCGCCCGTCCCGGTGCTCGCTATATTTCTGGGACGCGGTCCATCGGCTACTGGCCCGCTATCCCCAGCTCGAAGTGCAGATCGTGGGCAATGGCGACCAGGCTCGGCACCCGTCACCGAGAGTGCGCCTTTTAGGGGTGCGGCGAGACGTTCCGGAGATCCTCCAGGACAGCGACGTGTTCCTCTACACTCCGCATCCTGAAATCGGCACCAAAGATCTGGTGGTCATGGAAGCGTCCGCGGCGGGGGTGCCCTGCGTGGTATCGGACGTCGGCGCCGTCCGAGAGTCGGTGGAAGAGGGCCGGAACGGCTTCCTCACACCCTATGGCGACGTTGATGCCGTAGTCGAGCGGGTCGCTCGCCTCATCGAACAGACGGACTTGCGGGCAGCGATGTCTCGGATGGCCGTCGAGAAGGCGCGAGAAGAATTCGACGTCCGCCGCAACGCAGAGCGGTACGAAGCGGTTTACCAAGGCATTCTTGCCGGGCAGCAGCGCTGGGAAGCCAGCGGACAGTCAAACTGAAGGGATAGGGGACATGGAAGAACAGCAAACCGATCTAGCACAACAAGCCGAAGAACAGCACGTGAAGATTCTGTCGGAGGGACAAGCCGGGTCCGGGAGCGAAGAGGCGGAACCGCTCGAGCTCGACCTAGGCCAGTGCCAGGACGGGGATCCGGGCGAGCCGCCCTGCATCGATCCCCATCCGGTCTCCCTCGACCTCGCCACGCTCCAATTTAGCGAGAGCCAGGAAGCCTCCGTGCAGTCGGTGATCAGCCTTTCCGAAGGCTCGCGCGCGCGCGTTCTCGAGCGGTTGTGGGAGCGCGTGGTGGCACGGCTCATCGCCGAGGAAGCCGACCGGGTCATCGCCGAAGCCCAGGGCGAATAGTCACATGCCGGAGGTGGGCTGGCCAGCCCACCTCCGGCACGGAGCGGAGTGTCGCGGGTGTTCGAGGTTGACTTGCTCACAGTTCTGGCACCGGGCGAGGTAGTGCGCAAGGAGGCGCTGGCGGCACTCCGCGAGCAGGGTGCTGTGACTCTGCGCCACTACTTCGCACGCGGACGGCGTCTCCAGCCGGAGAGCCGGGCACAGACCATCGCGCGAGCACGCAACGACGTGAAGCAGCAGGGCCGATCACCACTGACGATGTTCCTGGACCGCGACGTGGTCCTCCCGCCCCGCGGCATCGAAGCGCTCGCGAACGCCCTCACTGCCGACACGGAATATGGCGCCCTGGGGATCGACTATGGTCCGCCGCAGCCATCCCCAGCCGTTCACGTAGGGATGGGCGCGGTCATGTTCCCGAGGCGAGTGCTGGAGCGGATCACCTTCCACGCAGAGCCCCGGCGATGCGAATGCCAGTGCTGCTGCGACGACCTTCGGAAGTGGGGCTACAAGGTCGACTACCTGCCCGGCTACCGCGCAGGGCACGCGAAGCCGCCCCTGGAATTTTAGGAATTGCTTGCCAACGATGAATTACCGCCCGGCTTGAAGAACCTGGGACGCCCGGCACGCCCTACGCGGTCAGCTCAGGTTGGACTGCTGCGCAGGGAAAGTTCGTAGACAGCCGGGCCGCGTACGCCGAGTACCTGGGTGCCTTGCCTGAACAGGCGGACCCCGTCCAGTCCAACATCGCGAACGACCTTTACCGCCGCGGAACCTTTTTCCCGGCGGAACACTTCCAGGTCGCCGGCCTCGGTCAGGTGTACGCAAACCCCGCTGTCCAGCGTTACGAAGTTCAACTCCATGGGGGTTACGTCGTGCGTGACGCGGAGGTCGTAATCCGCGTAGCGGGGGCCGAAGCGGAAAATCAGGCGGTCGTAGCGGCCGCCGCGGAAGGCGAGCACGAGCAGCACTCCGCCATCGAAGCGGGCGTCGACCACGCGCGCACCGTCCAACTCCCCGAGGCGCACGGAGTAGGTGTGCCCGGGCTGCGGGAACAGCGTGGCCCAGCACGATCCCAGCACGTCTTGCAGCGCCAGGCCATCGAAGAGGCGCGTCGCGTGCTCCATCACGTTTGCCACGGGCTGCGGCGTCGCACGAAGTCCCGAAGGCAACTCCAGCAGGTCAATCGAGGCCAGGCTCGGTCCCTGTTTGATATAGAGACGCTCTGCAAAAGCCGTTAACCCTTCGGCCGCGATCCCCGCTGCCATCCGGAACTTCCGCTCCACGTCGTAGAGTACCAGTGCGCCGTTCTCGATCCAGGCGGCGACCAGGTGGTTCATCCGCGGCGTCAGCACCACTCGCGCGTCGGCGGGCACGGGGTGGCGTACGCCGTGCGCATACAGCCCGTCGGCGGTGAGTGCGGTCCGCGGTCCGGCAGTGAGCAGCGGTTGGAGCACAGTGGCCACAAAGCGCTGCACCTCGCGCACCTGCAGGCCGTCGCTGCCGGCGAGCACCTGCATCTGCGGCACCACTAGCACCGGCCCGGTGCGCTCATCCGGCGGCGCGCAGCGTTTTCCTTCATCGAAGATCGAGCGAAACCACGCCAGATAGAGTGGGGGGATCACGGAGAACGGTTGGCAGACCGGCGGCACCTTCACCTCGGGATGGAGTACGCTCACATTCGCCAGCATCCGCGCGTCCATGTCCTTCAGCACCGGGTGCTTCCCCTTATACGGGTGGATGCCGGTGAGCATCTGGAACGCGACTACCGCGAAGGAGAACCAATCCGTCTCGCGGCTGAAGGTAGTCGCGTGGCGGTCGCGGATGCTCTCCATGATCGCGGTGGCGGGGAAGCTCCGCGTCTGGTAGCTGTCCACGTCGATGAAGTGGAGCGCTCGGAGGGTAGAGTCGAGCAGGAAGTTCATCTCGTTCAGATCCACGATCAACACGCCGCGCTCGTGGACGTGCCGAACACCCGCCTGCAACTGCCGCACCAGCGCCAGGACCGCGTCCGTCGTCACTGCTTTCCGATCCCGAAAGGCCCGGTTGAACAGCTCACACAGCACATGGGCTGACGCAATCCGCCGCATCGCATAACCCACGGGTTGGTCCTTTCGGTCCAGCAATACGGCTTCCGGACGGACGAGAGCGGCGTGATCCAGGGCGGAAAGCTCCTGGAGCTTGGCTGCCGGCACCATCTTCGAGGGATCGTGGTAGACCTTGAACGCCCGATCTCCTTTCACGTAGACCGCTGCCTCGCCGCCCTGGGCCAGGAAGTCGCTCGTCTCCAGCCGGATCCGTCCCCGGCCTACTTCAAACAGGTCCATGTCACGCTCCAAAAGAGATTGCTCCCAACGCCAGGTCGTCCTGGTGGAACCAGCCTCGCGTGGCGCACTGCTGGGAGAAGCGGGCGAGGCGCCGCTGCACGAAGACGCCCTGCATGCACTTGAACCGCAGCAACTCCGCGAGCACCGCCGGTAGTTCGAGAGCAGCCGAACTTCCATCGCCGGCCCGGCCGACGAACGACGTGGCGCCATCGGTGAGCAGCGCTATCCAGGTCGTATCCCGAACTGAGCCGCTTTCTAGATGGCCTCCGGGCGCGGGCACTACCGGGGGCAAGGTCACCACGCACCCATCCGGCTCCAGGGTCAAGCGGCACAGTGCCGCGTGGTTCTCCGCGAGCGCGTCAAAGCTGCGCCCGCGCTCCGGGGCGGTGAGGTAGCTGGGATATTCCGGGTATCCCCCGGAATAAGAGATCGCCCGGACGTGGACGCGGCCGTCACGGTCTTGCCAGGCGATTACGCCATCCCCCGCCGCCAACACGTGCCACTGGTCGCCCCGGATGGTGGCGGTGAGTAAGGTCGCATCCAGGCAGCAGGGGCTGAGCCCGAGGTCCGCCGCCAGCTTCCCGGCCCGGCGGACTATTCGCTCCAGGTCCAGCTCACTCGCCCCGGCCCGAAGCGACCGCTCCGCAATCCGCGCGAGGAGCCGCGCCCCGATGTCCGTATCCGGAGAGGAGGAGCAGCCGTCCGCCACGATCACGTACGGCCGCTCCCCGCCGCCCGCCACCGCGTAATCCTGGCAGACGCTGTGGCTCCGTCCGATGCGAAATGCGCAGTCACTGTTCATCGGTGCACCTCCGGTGCGGGGATAGAGGATGGGGGTTAGGTGTTGGAACCCAAATTTGAAATTTGAAATCGACAATTCTCAATTATCAATTCCCTCCACCCTCGCCATCTGGCGCTAGAACCCGAGTAGCTGCGACGAGCCGCCCGTTCCCAGCGCCTGGCTCTGCGCAGAGATGGAGCGGGACACGAACTGCGCGAGCTTGGCGAGGGCCTTCGCATTGGCCTGATCCAGCTCCACGTACTGGGTAAACCCCGCCTCGTTCTTGAAGTCCTGGAGGTAAGCGCCGATCTTCCGGTCTCGCACATTGACCCCGATCAATACCGAGACCAGCGACTCCAGGCTTTCGCTCTGGATGGCTCGCTGGAACGCGTCCCGGACGTGCTTCACTCCGTAGGTCGAAGCGTTGTCCTCGCCGTCCGTGATCACGAACAGGATGCCGTTCACTCCGAAGTCGGCGTCGGTTAGCTGCTTGCCGTAGCCCGCCAGGGCGGATGCGGAGTTCTCCGCCGCGTCATACAGCGCCGTCGCCGAGCCGACGCGCAGGACCTTCCGGTAGTCGTCCAGGCGGCATTGCTCCAGCAGTTTGAAGCCATGCACCTCGTCCAGCACACTGGAGAAAGTCACCAGCCGGATCATCAGGTTGTCGGCACGGGGCGACTGCCGGCAGGCGTTCACGATCTCCCGGAGCGCCCCTTCCATCTCTTTGATCCAGGGGCTCACACTCGGAGACACGTCCGTCACAATCGTTACCAGGGTGTACTCTGCCGCGCCGAGGTCGTCTAACCGGGTGGCGGAGTACCCGTATTGCCCGGTGGGCAGCGCCTGCTGGTCCATGCTTCCGTCATTCAAGATAGGCATTTTCGTATCTCCCTCTGGCTAGGCCAGGAAATCTCGGGTAGTGGATAGCTGCATTCCGCGGGAGGTCATCTCGCGGATGAAGTCCGTCTGGAACCGCTCGAAGCCGGGGACGGGGCTCGTAGCGTCCTCCAGCAACACCAACCGCCGCACGTAGGAGTCGTCGCCGAAGTTATTGGCTACGTCGCGCACCGTGTTGGCCAGACAGTGGCTTCCGGCCTCACCGGCGATCGCCACGAGGTCCGCTTCCAGCAATGCCTGGATGAACCGCGTGTTGAGCTGCGTCCCGGGGTCTGTCGGGTCGGGCACGTCTGCGGCAACCGCCGAATAGTGCTCTGTCCAGGGGTTCGAGCCTTTGGTGACGTAGTCGACCATCCCGAACCGATGTTGTTCCCAGCCCAGCAACGCGTCTCGCAGTTCTGGCATCACGCAGTGGCCGGGCGAGCCAATGAGGCAGTGGGGCGGCCAGATGCAGAGCGGGTAGCGACCATTGGCTTCCAAGCTGCGGACGTACTCCAGCATCCGGCGGTAGAGGCCGGGCAGAGTGGGGGACCAGCGGCCGCTCTCCACGTCTTGCGCGGTGATGATGGTGAACGGGCTTGGGTGCCCCCCATCCGAGCTCTTCCAGAAGATCGGGTGTGCCACGTCGATGAGCCGGTGCGAGTCCAGCGTGACGTGGATGTCGTCCAGTTTCGGCGTGAGCCGCCGGACCATCTGCGCCAGGCGGGAGATGTCCGCTTCCGCGCCGCCCACGTAGAGGGCGCCGCTCGGGTCGCAGAAGTCGACCTGGGGGTCGATGATTACGAGGTGAACTTTCTTTGCCATTGCCTGCTCCGTTGCGCTCGTTTCGTCCGGGCGATCCCGGGAGTGGAGCGACACTGGGAGTATCGACCCCGGGGCGTGACGGAACCGTGACGTCCGCGGAGGAAAAACGTGACGGGCGCGCGGAACGCCCTGGTGAATGCACGATCCACTGTCCGACGCGCCGCTCTCGATCCGCCTGTTCGGGACGTTTCAAGCCCGCCTTTCCGGCAAGTCCTTGCCGGGGCTGCGCTCCCGCAAGGGGGAATGGCTGCTGGCGCTGATGGTGCTCCACGCCGGGCGGCCGGTGGGGCGAGAATGGTTGGCGGAAACGCTGTGGCCGGAAAGCCTTCCGGACGACGCCCGCACCAGCCTCCGCCAGAGCCTCAAAGACCTGCGCACGGCGTTGGGGGATCAGTCCTGGCGCATCGCATCCCTTGCCGGGCGACGCCTCGCCCTGGACCTTACGGGCGCCGACGTGGACCTCGTGACGTTCGACGCGAAGGTGCGCGCCGGGGACATTGAAAGCCTACGGCAGGCAGTGGGGCTCTACACCGGACCGCTTCTGGAGCAGTGTGCGGAACTCTGGGTGCTGGGCGAGCGGGAGGCGCGGGAGCAAGAGTATCTCAAGGCGCTGGACCGGTTGGCGCGAGAGGCCGAGGCGCGAGGCGAACTCCAGGCGGCTGTCGGTTATCGCCGCCAGGCCGCCGCTGCCGCGCCGGTTACGGAGCCGGTACAGCGAGCGCTGATGACGGCACTTGCCCGCGCCGGCGATGCGCAGGCGGCGGTGGAGGCTTACCAGCAACTCCGCCGCCGCCTTTATCGCGAGCACGGCACCGAGCCGGATGCCGCCACGACCGCCCTATTCCGGCAAATCCGAGCTAATGCCCGGCGCACCAGCGAAGCACCGGATTCCGAAAGAGTGCCCCGCGCTACCCGAGTTGGGCTACCCGCTCCACTTACGTCACTGATTGGACGCGAGGCGGAGCTGGCGGAACTGGAAAACCGGCTCCTCACGGCACGCCTGGTCACGCTCACAGGAACGGGTGGCGTGGGCAAGACGCGCCTCGCCCTCGCCGCGGCCGCGCAAGTAGCACCGCAGTTTGCGGACGGCGCATATTTCGTCGATCTTTCACCCAGCCCGAATGAACCGGCACTCCTCAGCGCGATCGCCACCTCGCTGGGAGTGGAGCGAGAGCTCGGCTCCCCACAGCACCTCACCGGCGCCCTGTCGGCTCGCCAGCTCTTGCTCGTGCTGGACAACTGCGAGCACCTCCTCCGCACCTGCGCCCGGTTGGCTAACGCGCTGCTGACCCAGTGCCCACATCTCCGCATTCTCGCCACCAGCCGCGAGCCGCTGGGCGTTACCGGCGAGGCGCGCGTGCCGCTCAATCCGCTGCCGTTACCAGATCTCCTACCGGGCGAGCACGCGGTGACAACAGAGCAGCTCGCAGCATCTCCCGCGGTCCGGTTGTTCTGTGAGCGTGCCGCTACCGTCTGTCCCGGGTTCCGGTTGGCGGGTCCCGAGGCGCGAGTCGTGGCGGAAATCTGCCGAAAGCTGGACGGACTTCCCCTGGCCCTGGAACTGGCCGCCGCCCTCACAGACGTGCTGTCGCTATCGGAGCTGCGGCATCGCGTGGAGGACCGCTTCGCTCTTCTCGCCTCAGGTGACCCGACGCGGCCGGAGCGACAGCAGACCCTCCAGGCGATGGTGGACTGGAGCTACGAGCGGCTGGCCCCGGAGGAGCAGCTTCTCTTCCGCCGCGCCGGCGTCTTCTCGGGAAGCTGGAGTCTCGCCGCACTGGAAGTGGTGGGCGCGGACCCGGCGGACCCGGCGGACCCGGTATTTCCGGTGCTCGTGCGCCTGATCAGGAAGTCGCTGGTGGTGCCGGAGGAGGGACCGGGGGGCGCGCGCCGCTATCGCATGCTAGAGACGCTCCGGTGCTACGCACGAGAACGGTTAGTGGAATCGGGAGAGGCCGCAGCGATCCAGCGGCGCCACCTGGGCTGGTTGACCGATCTCGTAGCGCAGGCGGAGCCGGAGTTAACCGGACCGAACCAGATTGCCGCGCTCGCACGGCTTGCCACCGAAGGAGAAAATCTCAGCGCGGGCCTGGAGTGGTCGCTCGATCCGAAGGCCACCGGCGATGATGCCCATGCCGGGGCCACGCTGGCCGCGCAGCTGGGCCGCTACTGGCAAATCCGCGGGTTCTATGCGGAAGGCAGCCGGAACCTTCGTCGCTGCCTGGAGCGGCTCTCGTTTACGGACACTGAAGCGGACCGGCGGCTGCGAGCGTCCCTGTTAGGGTGGGCAGGCTTCCTGGCGCTCTACGTCGACCCTCTGCCTACCGCCGTTCGCTTCGCGGAGGCGTCGCTACACGAATGGCAGAGACTGGGCGACGACCGCGGGCGCGCGGACGCGCTGGGCACCCTCGCCATTGCCGCAAAGAGCCAGGGCGACCGGGAGAAGGCGCGTACGCTCTTCGAAGCGAGCCGGCAACTCTGGGAGCAAATCGAGGACTCCCGCGGGCTCGCCGGGGTGCTGGGCTACCTGGGGATCCTCGCAGTGGACGCAGAGGAACCGGACACCGCGGAGGAGTTATTCGAGCGCGCACTGGCGCTGCGGCGGTCGCTGCGAGACGTGTGGGGCATTGCCGCCTCGCTCAACAACCTGGGACGCCTCGCCGCGAGCCGCGGACAATTCCAGCGTGCCCGCGCCCTATTAGAGGAGAGCCTGTCGCTGCGCCGTGAGTTAGGGGATCGGCGGAGCATGGCGGTCACCCTGAATAGCCTTGGCTCCCTGATCCTGGCGTTAGACGACCGCCCACACACCGCCCGCCTCTTCGCGGAGAGCCTGGAAATGGCCAGCCAGATCGGTGACCGGCAGAGCATAGCGTACTCGCTAGAGGCGGTCGCGCGGCTTGCCGGCGATGAGGCTCCGGCCGATGCCGTGCGCCTTATCGCCGCCGCCTCCGGCATTCGAGTCGCGCTGCCGGCCCCGCTCTCCGCCCCTGAGGCAGCAATGCAACATCAATTTACGGAGGCACTCCGTGAGCGCTTGGGCGAACGGGACGCAACGCGCCTCCAGTCCGAAGCAGAAGCACTTTCGCTGGTCCAGGCCGTGTCGCTGGCCCGGACGGTGCTGGAGCGCTAGTCAACACCGATGTCCTCGTTCCAGACCTCGGGGTTGGCGGCGATGTAGTCGGCGAGCATCCGGATGCACTCGTCCGAGTGGAGGTCGATGACCCGGACGCCCGCCTCGCGCAACCAGTCGAGGCCGCCCGGGAAGTTCACCGACTCGCCGACCACTACCGTGCCGATGCCGAACTGCCGCACCAGGCCGCTGCAGTACCAGCAGGGCGCGAGCGTGGTGACCATGATCGTGTCCCGGTAGCTCCGCTGCCGGCCGGCGTTGCGGAAGGCATCCGTCTCCCCGTGTACCGAAGGATCCCCCTGCTGCATCCGACGGTTATGGCCCCGCCCCAGCAGCTTACCGCTGCCGTCGAATAGCGCGGCGCCGATGGGAATGCCGCCCTCCGCCAGGCCGGCACGGGCCTCTTCCACCGCCACCGCCAGCAGCGCCTGGTAATCGATCACGTTACTCATCGTCGTCCCCCTTCCCCCGAGCATCGGAATAACGAAAGGTTACCGCAACCACGCCAGGCGAACCTTCTCCTAAGGTGCAGCTAAAACCGAGACCTACCCATGCGACCACTGACGTTTGCCTGGACTCTGCTCGCGGCGCTCCTCGTAGTGAGCGCCGGCTCCGCTACTTCGGAGCCGGCACTTCGGACCGCCTCTGAATCGTTCGACCGCGATCCTGGTTGGGACGGTCACAACAACCGGTCGCTGGCGCGGGAGCCGCGGCACGTGCGGCAGGACTTTGGGTACAGCCGCACCGCCCACGCGTCGGCGACGGTGGGTGAGGTGGGAGGGTTCGTGTACGCGGCCGCGGAGCCCGCCTATTACGGGAAGCCGTATGGCCCCAAGAGCTTCGCGCAGTCGTTTTCCGCATCGGGTACGCTGGCCGTGGAGCCGGGCGGCGGCAACGCGCTGTTCGGCTTCTTCAACAGTTCCACGCTCAATGAGTGGCGCACACCCAACACGCTGATGTTCCGCATCAACGGCCGCGGCGAGGGGTTCCATGCTCACGTGGAATACTGCACCGCGACATGGCGCGCGGGCGGCGACTTCTTCCCGCAGCCCGGACCCGGCAAGCGCACCGCCCGGCTGGTGGCCAACAGCCCCGCGCGCCATTCCTGGTCGCTGCGCTATGATCCACAGGGGAATGGCGGCTCCGGCGCCATTACGGCCATGCTGGACGGGGAAACGCTGGTGCTGAACCTGGACCCGGGCCACCAGGCGGATGGCGCCGTGTTCAATCACTTCGGCTTTCTCAACGTGATGAAAAGCGCGGATGACGGAGGCACCCTCTGGCTGGGCGATCTCAAGCTGGAAGGCGTACCGGTGCCCCTCGACCGGGATCCCCAGTGGGATGCGTATGGGAATCGCGCCACGTTCGAGACCCGGAACGTCCGCCCCTGGTTCGACTTCGGCTTCAGCCCCACCCGGTTCGCCGGCGGGCAGAGCGTGGGTGAGTTGGGCGGGCTGATCTTCCGCGGCGACGAGCGATACCCGGAGCGCCTCGCTTACTACGGAGACCGGGTCGGCGCGCTTTCGCTCGACCAGCCGCTCAAGGCGTCGGGCAAGATCTGCCAGCGGCGCGGGGTGACGGACAGCACGGTCCTGATCGGCTTCTTCCACTCGACCGAAAGCGTCCGGATCAGCACCGACCAGAAGTCCGGCTTCCCGGAGAACTTCCTGGGGGTAGCCATCGAAGGCCCCAGCCGCGAGGGCTTTCTCTTCTACCCCGTCTATTCCACCAACGAGAATGCCACCAGCGCTCACGGCTCCGCCGCGACGGGCGCGAACGCGCCGCCGCACCTGCGCCCGGACAGCAAGCCGCACACCTGGTCACTGGAGTATTCCCCGGCGGCGAACACCCTCGCGGTGACGCTGGACAGGCAGCGCACGGTATTGGGTGTGCTGCCAGAACACCGTGCCCATGGAGCGCGCTTCGACCGCTTCGGCATCGTGACCACGCACATCGACGGCAACGGCCAGGAGGTTTATCTGGACGACCTCAGCTATACGACTGCGCGGTAAAGCCCGCCTATTTCCCGTTCCCCTCAATGGCAGCAAGAACCGTCTTCGCGAGCAGTTCGTGACCGGGGGTGCCCATATGCACCTTATCGGAAGCAAAGAGCTGCTCGCGGTTCGGTTCTTGGGAGAGGAAGGCCTTCTCCGTATCCGCCAGCCCCGCGTTCCGTTCACGGGCCGCCTTACGGGCGGCGTCCGCCAACTCGGCCGCGGTTGTCCAGCGGGCGACGGCCGGGACCGTCGTCATGAGCAACACGTCCGCCTTGCCGTTCGTGGCGCGCCGCACCCGGTCGACGGCGTCGCGCAGGCTCGCTTCGAACTCCGGCCCGCGCATTCCGGCTTCCCAGTCGTTCCCGCCGAAGCAGATCGTCACGAGGTCCGGCTCCGGGGTGCGCGCCAGCCAGCGCGGTATCAGCACCAGGTTCTGCCGCAGCTGCGTTCCACCAATGGCCGGGTTGTCGACCGTCACGGCGGAGCCGTATTTCTCTTCGAGCTGCTTCGCAAGCAGTCTCGGCCAGGCCACCTGCCGGTTGGTCCAATGATGGTAGTCCGTGAGCGAATCGCCCATCGTGACGATGGTAACCGGCTGGTGCGCCTTCAGCCTGGTCCGCACTCGCATAAGAGGATCGCCCTGCGGACGGTACTCCTTGAGGTCCAATGAGAGCGACGGCTCCAAGCGGAGGTCGTCCAGCGCGTAGGAATGGGCCGCGTAATCCTGCCAGTACCACCACTTGCCGGTCCACAGCGCGGAGAGCTTCGACGGTGGGTTCCCGCTTACCGGGTCCAGCGGCCTGGCCTTCGGTCCCGGTAGCACCGGAATCAGGTCGCGCCAGGCGACGTTGACCTTCGTCCATTCCGTGCCGCGGATGGGGAACGCGTAGTCGTAACGGACGGCGTAGTCTTCGTCGTAGATGAACTCGATGCCGCCGAGATGGTCCGAGCCGTCGCCCTTGACCCAGAACGAGAGCCCCGCGGACCGGTCCCACTCCGGCGTGCCGTGAATGGCGCTGGAGAAGAACGTTCCGCGGCAGTCGTCGTCGAAGCTGAACCGTACTGCGGCACCCGCTTTGCCCGGCACCACTTCCGCGTGACCCTTTTCCTTGGGCAAACGGAAATGCAGCTCGTCCATGCTGTCGAGCACCGGGGACTGCGCCAATGCCCTCCCGACCGCCCCCAGCGCCAGTAGCGCCGCGAGACCCGCGACTGGTATTCTGCCCCTCATCTCGTCGGCCCTCTGCCATTGAAAACGCATTGGGCCACCTGCGACCCGCTCCTAACTTGCACGCCTCCAGCGGGAGGCCCTCCGCCGAAACAAACAGCGCGTAGGTGTGTCCGAACTCCCAGGAGTCGGTTATCTTGAAGCTCGCAAATACCCTTTTGATCGCAACCCTCGGGCTCGTCTTCACGGCGCCTTTGCTGGCCGCCGGAACCGCGCCTCCCGTACCGCCCGCGCGCCCTGCGCAGTCCACGGATCAGGACGTCGCATTCTTCGAGGCCAAGATCCGGCCGCTCCTGGTCGCCCGCTGTATGGCCTGCCATTCGGCCAAGACCACCCAGGGGGGCCTCCGCCTCGACACGCCGGACGCCCTGCGGAAAGGGGGCGAGAGCGGCCCCCTCCTGATTGCGGGGAAGCCGGGTGAGAGCCGCCTCATCGACGCGATCCGGTACGGTAACCCGCACCTCCAGATGCCTCCGTCCGGCAAGCTGCCCCAGGCCGAGATCGACCTCCTTACCGGTTGGGTGGAACGAGGCGCGGTGCTGCCCGCCGCGGCGCCCGCAGCGAGCAAGACTGGCACCCGGCGCGCCATGAGCCTGGAGGAAGGCAAGCGCTTCTGGTCCATCCGTCCGTTCACACGCGTCCCACCGCCGGCCGTGAAGCAACCCGGGTGGGTCTCCCGTCGCATCGACCAATACCTCCTCGCCTCCCTGGAAAAGGCCGGCCTCGCGCCCGCCCCCCGCGCCGAAGCGCAGACCCTCATCCGCCGGGTCACCTTCGACCTCACCGGCCTGCCGCCCACTCCCGAGGAGATCGACGCGTTCGTCAGTGAATACGAAGCGGAGAAGGCGTTAAGCGTTAGGCCTCAAGCCTCAAGTAGATCCCGCTTAACGCTTAACGCTAAACGCTTGATGCCCCCCGTGCAGAGTGCCGTATCCTCGCACGCGTATCAACGACTAGTCGACCGCCTCCTGTCGTCTCCCCATTACGGCGAGCGGTGGGGCCGCCACTGGCTCGACCTCGTCCGGTACTGCGACGTGCCGGAGTCGTGGGCGCAAACGGACGCGCAGCCGTGGCTCTATCGTGACTGGGTGGTGAAGGCGCTCAACGAAGACATGCCGTACGACCGCTTCGTACGGCTACAGCTTGCCGCGGACGAGCTGCCGGGGACAGCGCCGGCGGATTACGCCGCGCTGGGCTTTATTGGCCTCAGCCCCAGCTACTGGAAAGAGCTGAAGCTGGCGCCGGACGTGATCAAGACAGTGGTGGCGGAGGAGTGGGAAGAGCGGATCAACGCCGTATCCGGGACGGTGCTGGGACTCACGGTGGCCTGCGCCCGCTGCCACGACCACAAGTTCGACCCGATCACACAGAAGGACTATTACGCCCTGGCCGGCATTTTCGCCAGCACCCGCCTCGTCTCCCGGCCGCTGCTCTCGACGGACGAAGCGCGAACCGTCCTGGAGATGCGGGCTCGCATCTCCGCTCAGGAGGCGGAGATGAAGCGGATGAAGGAAGCGGCCGCGAAGGATGCCGCGCGCGCACCAGAGCTGCTGCGCCAGGCGGAGGCCCTCCAGAGTCAGGTGGCCGAGCTCAAGCGCAGCAACCCGCACCTGGACGCGCCGACCGCCTACGCTGTAGAGACCGCCAGCCTGGAGGTGCTCCCGGACGGCCCCAACCGCACCCAGATCACCTACCACGACGGGAAGGCGCAGGACGTGCCGATGCAGCTTCGCGGCAACCCCGCCAAGCCGGGCGCCGTGGTGCCGCGGCAGTTCCTCAGCGTGTTTGCCACCACCCAGCCGGCGCGCTTCGAGCACGGCAGCGGGCGAGGCGACCTGGCGGAAGCGGTCTTCCGCGACGCAACGCCGCTGACCGCTCGGGTAATCGTTAACCGGGTCTGGAAACAGCATTTCGGGCGGGGCCTGGTGGAGACGCCCAGCAATTTCGGCACCCAGGGAGATCGTCCTACCCATCCGGAGCTGCTCGACGACCTGGCCTCCCGGTTCGTGCAGAACGGGTGGTCGCTGAAGTGGCTGCACCGGGAGATCCTGCTTTCATCGGCCTATCAGCAGTCGAACCGCCCATCTGCGGCGAGCCTCGCCAAAGACCCGGACAACTTGCTCCTGGGACGGATGACCCGCCGTCGCCTGGAAGTGGAGCCGTGGCGCGACGCGCTCCTCAGCGCGGCCGGCGTGCTCGATCCGCGCATGGGCGGCGCGGCGCAGGAGCTTAGCGATCCCAAGAACGTACGCCGCACCCTCTACGGCACCGTAACCCGCCGGGACCTGAACGACCTGCTCCGCCTCTACGACTTCCCGGACCCCACCGGCCACAGCCCGGCGCGGTTCCACACCACCACCCCGCTGCAGCAGCTCTACGTGCTGAACAGCGAGTTCATCGGCCGCCAGGCCGTGAACCTCGGCGTGCGGCTGGAGAAGGAAGCGCCGGGCGACCGCGAAGCGCAGATCCAACGAGCGCATCAGCTGCTCTACGGGCGCAAGCCCACCACCCACGAGCTCACCGCCGCCCGGGCCTTCCTGGCACCCGACGGCGTGAAACAACCGGAAGCGTCGCTCTGGGGGCAGTATCTGGAAGTGCTGCTCGCGCGCAACGAGTTGATGTTCGTGGATTGAGTCTTGAAGACCCCGAATGCCCGGTATCCCGTAGCTCCAGAGAAAGCAGGACCGTCATGCATGAAGAAAAACCCAATGTTCCTCCCGAAGCGATCGAAGCGTACGACCAGTACATCCACGGCCACATCGACCGCCGCTCCTTCCTGGATCGCGTGGGGAGAATCGCCGCCTCCGCCCTCGGCGCGGCGGCCCTCGTCGATCAGTTGATGCCCAACTACGCGGCTGCCCAGCAGGTGGCCCCGGGCGACGCGCGTCTCAAGACGGAACGGGTGACGATTCCGTCGCCACAGGGCAACGGCACGATCCGGGGCTATCTGGTGCGACCGGCGGCCGCGGCCGGCAAGCGTCTGCCATGCATCATGGTCGTCCACGAAAACCGGGGCCTCAACCCGCACATTGAGGACGTTACCCGCCGGATCGCGCTGGAGAACTTCATGGCGCTGGCACCGGACGGCCTCACTTCGGTAGGCGGCTATCCCGGCGACGACGAGAAGGTCGGCGAGCTGTTTCGGCAGGTCGACCGCACGAAGATGGGGGAAGATTTCTATGCCGCGGCGACCTGGTTGAAGGCCCGGCCGGACAGCACTGGCAAGCTGGGCGTCACCGGCTTCTGCTTCGGCGGCGGCATCGCCAACGCTCTGGCGGTGCGGATGGGCTCGGGCCTGGCGGCGGCGGTGCCGTTCTACGGCTCCGCGCCCGCAGCAGCGGACGTGCCGAAGATCAAAGCCGCGGTGCTGGTGCACCACGGCGCGCAAGACACCCGCCTGGCGGATGCCTGGCCGGCCTACGACGCCGCGTTGAAGGAAGCAGGGGTACCTCACGAGGGCTACCTCTATGCTGGTGCCGGGCACGGCTTCAATAACGACGCCACGCCAGCGAGGTACAACAAGGCCGCCGCGGAACTGGCGTGGAAGCGCACCATCGATTGGTTCAACAAGTACGTCCGCGGCTAGCGCCCGCCCGGGGCCGATGGCAGCCATCGGCCCCTTCCGCAGATCGCCGCAATGCATGGCGAGATAGCCGCGCCGTAGGGCGGCGCCACGCCGAATCATGCCGGGCTCGCAGGGTAAAGGTGGGCACTGCGGTGTACCCCGGTGCGTGCACGAACATCCGTACAGTTGGTGGACACCGCCCTTGCCTTTGCGCTACACTACGGTGTAAAGATAATGAAACTCATTATTAATTTGGGCCTCTCATGATTAGGCAAACGAAGCAGCGACACGCAATTCTCGAGGTCGTCGAGCGGTCGCACGATCACCCGACGGCAGCCCAGGTCTACGAGCGAGTACGGCGGACGTTGCCCGGGCTCGGCTTCGCCACCGTCTACCGCAACCTGGGCGCCCTGGCCGAGGACGGCACAATCCGGGAGATCCGTGTGGGAGAAGTCGCGCAGTATGACGGGCGCACCGACCGGCACGACCACGCGGTCTGCAGCCGGTGCGGAAGGCTGGTGGATGTGATGGCGCCGCTGACGGTCGAAGCAGTGCAAGCGGCGCTGGAACCCAGCGGCTTCCAGGTAGCGGGTTACCATACGGAAGTCTTCGGCCTGTGCGCCGACTGCCGCTAGCTTCTTTTACTTGCCGGCTTATTGATAATAATTCTTACTCTTATTTAATTGCGCATCTTTCCGTGCGGTCGTAAACCAAAGCCGGACCGGCTTTGGTTTACGACCGGCCCACGGGGCATTCTGAATCTGCGTGACGCCAGGCTGAAGACCCGAACCAACGAGCAATCTTTACCGACGAACCCCGACCACTCCGAGAGGTGAGGCAGATCCTCACCGAATGGTGCTACGACCACGCTCCACAATCACTTCCGATGAACCCGGCTGCATCGAGAAATGAGCTGTCCCGAAGAAGTTGGAACTCCCTGATCTCAGGTCCCAAAAAGGGCGCTACTTCCGCCCAGCAGGAGATGCGAGCGTTCGCGTCTGCGCGGGCCACTCGAGTGGCCTGTGTTCTCTCTGCCGGTACGGATCTCGCAACGACGAACTAGAGGAACAGAAACCATGAGTCACACGAACAACGACCCCGAACTCGAACCTCGTCCCGAGGAGCCGCTCAAGAATGCTGAGCGAGAGCGGTTCCTGAACCTCAGCCGCCGCTCACTGCTGCTGGGGCTGGGCGCCACTCTCGCCGGCGGCGGTGCGGCGCTTGCCGGAGAGCCGCAGGCCGCTCTCCAGCCGGGGGAGGCTGTTGAACCGGGCGCCGCGACCTGTCCCTTCAGCGGCGGCACGATGTCGCCCACTGCTGGCCGCGGAACGAGGAACACGGACTGGTGGCCCAATCAGTTGAAGCTGAACGTCCTGCGTCAGTACTCCTCGCTTTCCAACCCCATGGATCCGTCGTTCGACTATGCCAAGGCGTTCAAGTCGCTCGACCTCAAGGCGGTGAAAAAAGACATCTTCGCCCTGATGACCAGTTCCCAGGACTGGTGGCCGGCCGACTTCGGTACCTATGGGCCATTCTTCATCCGCATGGCCTGGCACAGCGCCGGCACCTATCGCATCTCGGACGGCCGTGGCGGCGCTGGCTTCGGCACGCAGCGCTTCTCGCCACTCGACAGTTGGCCCGACAATGCAAACCTGGACAAGGCCCGCCGGCTGCTCTGGCCGATCAAGCGGAAATACGGCAACAAGATTTCCTGGGCCGACCTGATGATTCTCACGGGCAACTGCGCCCTGGAAGCTTCGGGGTTCACGACCTTCGGCTTCGCCGGCGGGCGTGAAGACGTCTGGGAGCCCGCGGAAGACATCTACTGGGGCGCCGAAACGGAGTGGCTGGGCGACAAGCGCTATGCGGAGGGCCGCAAGCTGGAGAACCCGCTGGCTGCCGTGCAGATGGGTCTCATCTACGTGAATCCCGAAGGCCCGAACGGAAAGCCGGACCCCCTCGCCGCAGCCCGGGACATCCGGGACACCTTCGGCCGCATGGCGATGAACGACGAAGAGACGGTCGCCCTCATCGCGGGCGGGCACACCCTGGGTAAGGCACACGGTGCGGCAAACCCGGGTAAGTACGTGAGCAAAGAGCCTGCCGGGGCGACCCTCGCCGAACAGGGCCTCGGCTGGAAAAACTCCTACGGTAAAGGCAACGCGGGCGACACCATCACCAGCGGCCTGGAAGGCGCCTGGACTACGACCCCTTCGAAGTGGAACCACAACTACTTCGAGAACCTGTTCGGCTACGAATGGGAACTGACGAAGAGCCCGGCCGGCGCCCAGCAGTGGAAACCCAAAGGCAACGCGGGCGCCGACACGGTGCCGGATGCTCACGATCCGTCGAAGCGTCACGCGCCGATGATGTTCACCACAGACCTTGCCCTCCGCTTCGATCCGGCGTACGAGAAGATCTCCCGGCGCTTCCACCAGGACCCGAAAGCGTTTAACGACGCGTTCGCTCGCGCATGGTTCAAGCTGACTCATCGGGACATGGGGCCGCGCGCGCGCTACCTGGGTCCCGACGTACCGAAAGAGGAGCTGATCTGGCAGGATCCCATTCCGGCCGTTACGCACAAGCTCATCGACAAGCGAGACATCGCTTCCCTGAAGAGTAAGATCCTGAATTCGGGGCTTACCGTTTCGCAACTGGTGTCCACGGCCTGGGCCTCGGCTGCCACGTTCCGCGGCTCGGACAAGCGAGGTGGGGCCAACGGCGCGCGCATCCGCCTGGCGCCGCAGAAGGACTGGGCCGTTAACCAGCCCGACCAACTCGCGAAAGTGCTGAGCACCCTGGAGGGCATTCAGCAAGGGATCAACAAAGGCGACAGGAAGGTCTCCCTGGCCGACCTGATTGTTCTGGGCGGTTGCGCCGGCATCGAGAAGGCCGCGAAGGACGCCGGTCACACCGTGACTGTTCCGTTCACGCCGGGACGAGCCGACGCCTCGCAAGATCAGACGGACGTGGCCTCGTTTGCGGTCCTGGAGCCCGCTGCCGACGGCTTCCGCAACTACTCCAGGCCGGAGTTCGAGCTACAGGCCGAGCATCTACTGGTGGACAAAGCGCAATTGTTGACGCTCACCGCACCGGAGATGACGGTGCTGGTAGGCGGAATGCGCGTCCTGAACACGAACTTCGGTCAGTCCAGGCACGGGGTATTCACCAAGCGTCCGGAGTCGCTGACGAACGACTACTTCGTGAACCTGCTCGACCTGGGCACAAACTGGAAGCCGGTCGGTGGTCCAAACGAGTTGTACGAGGGACACGATCGAAAGACGGGCGCGCTGAAGTGGACCGCAACACGAGTCGATCTCATCTTCGGATCCAATTCCGAACTCCGAGCCATCGCCGAGGTGTATGGCTGCGAGGACTCGGAGGAGAAGTTCGTGAAAGACTTCGTCGCGGCCTGGACCAAGGTGATGAACCTGGACCGCTTCGATCTCGTCTGACGGGGTCGCCCCGGCGCTGCCACCGCAGCGCCGGGGCTCTCCAAGCACCCAGCGAGGGGAGGGCTATTTGGCTGGAAAAGGCCGCGTGGACGGGCGGCCCGGTTGCTGATATACATGGTGCGATTACCCGCGCGGCAGACGATCTCACCCATCCCGAGCGGGAGAAACGAGCCAGCCCCATGCCGGAAGCCACACAGCCGCATTCCTGTCGCTCTTCCAATTTCCAGGCGGCCCGCTCCTGCCGTTTTGGCGGGTTGCTGGCGCTCGCGGCCGTCCTCCTCGGTATCTGCCGCGGCGGCGGCGCCGCGCCCGCGAAAACCCGCCTCCTGTTCATCGGAAACAGCTTCACCTTTGCCGCAGGGTCCCTGGTCAACCGGTTTCATCCGGAGACGGTCCATGATCTGAACGGCGGCTCAGTCGGCGGCGTGCCCGCGCTCTTCAAGCGGCTAAGTGAAGAGGCTGGTCTGAATTATGACGTGAGCCTGGAGACCAGCGGCGGTAAAGGGCTCGATTGGCACTACGCGAACAAAGCGGACGTGATCGGCCAGGCCTGGGACCAGGTAGTGATGCACGGCTACAGTACACTGGACGCCAAGAAGCCGGGCGATCCGGCGCTGCTCGTCACCTCTACCGGCCAGGTCGCCGCGCTCCTGCACGAGAAGAACCCGGCGGTCGGGATCTACTTGATGGCCACCTGGACTCGCGCGGACCAGACGTATCCGGCAGCGGGCCACTGGTATGGCAAGCCGGTGGACGCGATGGCGAAGGATGTGCGGACAGGGTACGACCGGGCCGCGGCCGGCACCCCGTTCGTGCGCGGCGTGATCCCAGTGGGGGAGGCGTGGATCCGCGCGATTCAATCGGGATTTGCAGACTCTAATCCGTATGATGGCATCGAGACGGGGAAGGTCGACCTCTGGACGCGCGACCATTACCACGGCAGCACGTACGGCTACTACCTGGAGGCGCTGACGGTGTTTGGCGCCGTCACCGGCCGGGACCCGCGCTCCTTCGGTGGAGACGAAGGATGCGCCCGCGAGCTGGGAATCCTGAGCAGGGAGGCGGTCGCCATGCAGCAGTTCGCCTCCGACCAGTTAAAGGCCAACGGCAATCCGCCGCTCCAGCCGTTCCAGCCTGTCCGGCTGACGCCGGAAGTGCGATAGGGGAGTACCTGGTCCGCCTGCGATCCACCGTCGGGCAGTCTGACAGTGCCGGTGGGTGCCCGTTGCATCCACCGCGTAATGAGTAATGCCCACTGCGTAACGAACCGCTACCGAGAGCCGGTCCGGGCGCATCGCGCGCTACGGGCCGTCCGGTTGTTGCTTACCCTCTTGGCTGGTTGCCCGGACCATCAATCGCACGCTTCCGGTCCGCAGGGGAAGGTTCCCGCACGCCGGGTCTTGAAAGTCTCAGCACCAGACTTCGAGAGTCAGCCCCAAGGAGAGACAGTTGACACCGGCCGCCCGCCCCGCCATCGACCCGAACGAAGAGATCGGGTTCATGAACCTGGACCAAACAGACTTCTCCTCGCTCACGCGCCCGCAGCAGATCCGGCACCTGGAGGTGGAGGGTTACCTGGTGATGCCGCGGATCCTGCCGCCGGAGTTCATTGCCCGGATCAAGCGGGAACTGGCCGAGGCAGAGATGGGCCACACGAGCTATAGCGTGAACCAGACCCGCTCCACCCGGCAGCCGCAGTGGCTCAGCCGCGCCGTCTGCGAACTGATCGGCTTCCCGCCGATGATCGAGTTCCTCACCGACCTGATGGGGCCCGACATCGTCTTCACGCGGGGCTTCTTCCAGCGGACGCTGCCAGGCTCGCCGGGGATCTCCCTGCACACGGATGGCCAGCCGCATGGATCCAACCTGTTCGGCTATGAGGGAAGCTGCCCCCGGCTTCTGCGCGTGCTCTATTACCTGGACGACCTAACCGTGGACCGAGCGCCCTTTCGGCTGGTCCCGCGTTCCCACCTCTCCTACCACGCCGAGGCCAGCCCGTACGTGCGGTACCAGTCACATCCCGAAGAGATCTCGCTGGTAGTGCCCGCCGGATCTGCCGTGCTGATCCCCTCGATGCTGCTCCACGGCAGCCATCCGAATAAGGACACCCAACCGCGGGAGTTGCTGCAGCTCGGCTATCGACCGGCGTGGGCCGGACCGATCCAGCCCGTAGAGGAATGGGAACCGGAGCTGGTGGCCGGCGCGCCAGAGATCGCCCGGCCATTTCTGCAGAGCCTGAACACCACCGGTTTCGTATTCGAGCAAGCGCACAAGCCGGCCGGAATGCGGAACGAAGCCCCGGGCATCAATCCCAGCCGGTGGGGCGACCGCTAACCCGGCGTCACCTCCACGCGCGGTTCGACCCCTAACGGTGCGACTGCACGCACGTAACGGAGCGAAAGGGAAGATCCTATACGTTGGTTTGCCAGAAGACCAGCGCCTCTTACGAGCGGCGAAAAAGGGCAGTGCCAGTGGGACCGCAAGCTGCTTGCGGAAATCGAGCGGTTGCCGTCCGGATAACGATGTATATCCGCGCCAAGCGCCTTGCTGGAAACTCGCCTACCGGCACGCCTGGGTCGACGGGCTGACGAGAGCGGCACCGGGAACCTGAGCCGTCGACGCAGTCCGGTCGTGGGAGGGATCGTACGACCCAGCGCCGCTCATGCCAGTCGCGACGAGAGCGGCGGTGCATCAGGCGATCACTTCGAACAAGTGTCCGTTCGGGTCACGAAAGAATACCCGCCCGTACCCTCCCAGGAAATCGTCCGTCCGCATGTTGGCGGGGTCTTCAGGGTCGTTTCCGAACACTACGCCTTTCCCGTGCAGTCGCGTTACAACCGCGCCGAACGTCTCAGCATCCACGCGGAACGCGATGTGCTGCCCGGGGACCACGTCGGCCGGATGATACTGGAGTGCCCCGGAGTGACCGATTTGGAGCCGGGACATCTCGCCCTCCGCCCCGCAGGGTGCAGCCGGAGGGAGGCCCAGAATGTCTGCCAGGAACTGCGCAGAAGAGTGCGGCTCAACCGCAAGAACGAAGACATGATCGATAGCGATCATCAATCATCCTCCATGGCACTCAGCTTCCGGAGCACTCAGCCCTCACCGTCTGACCCGATGGTAAAGGAGGTTCCGTATCGTACACATGGCGTGCCGGAGTAGGGGAGTATTGGCTGTGGCAACCTTCAATAACTCCACTACCCCGGCCCAGCTTGCACTCCAGGTCAGTGTCCCGCTAACGCAGCGGGCGACCTGGCCGAACACTACTCGCTCCCCCTCAGGCTTCCCCGATCGGTTCGGTGTGGACCGGTTGCCGCTTGAGCAGCGAGCCCAGGATAGCCGCAGCCACCATCAGGCCCGAGGCAGTGGCGAGGCCTATCGTGTACCCGCCCGTGGTATCAACCAGCCACCCCATCAGTTTCGGTCCGATGAGGCCGCCGAGATTGCCCACCGAGTTGATCATTGCAATCCCACCGGCCGCAGCCCCAGCGCCCAGCAAGTTGGTGGTGAGCGCCCAGTACGAGCCCGCGCCGATCCGTTCCCCCAGCATATTCACGGAAAGGGCAACGACCATCATCCCCGGCCCGGGAGCGACGAGACAGAGGAGAAAGCCCAGGGCGCCGATCATGTAACCCACCAGAACGTGGGTGGTCCGCCGACCGGTGCGGTCCGAGTGGTGCGATGCAAGGAGCATCGCAATGGCCCCCGCAATGGCCGGAACGATCATGATCATCGCGACCATCGAGTCCGACCAGGTGCCATGGCTGGCGGCCTTGAGGAGCTTTGGTGCGAAGAAGGCCACGGAGTTTCCGGCCGTGGAGCTGAGGATGAACACCAGGCAGAGCTGGCGGATACGCGGCTCCGTGAGCGCGGTCTTCAGGGTGAGCTTCTTCACGCAGTGTTCGTGCGCTGCTTCGTGTGCCAGCCGCGCGGTCAGCCAGCTTTTTTCTTCGTCCGTCAGCCAGGAGGCATGCCTGGGGCCGTCCGGCAGTATCGCGAACACGACGAACGCCAGGAGTATCGAAGGGATGCCTTCCAGCAGAAAGAGCCATTGCCACCCGCCCAGGCCGTGCCAGCCGTTCAGATTCAGCAGGAGGGCACCGAGTGGATTGGAAAAGAGCCCGAGGATGGCGGTGAGGGCCAGGAACTGTGCCATCGCCCGCGCTCGAGAGGTGGCGGGGATCCAGTAGGTGATGTAGAGGACCACTCCCGGGAAAAAGCCCGCCTCCGCGACGCCGAGCAGGAACCGGAGTATGTAGAAGCTCATGGGGCTGTGCACCGTCATCATGGCGCACGAAAGGGCACCCCAGGTGATCATGATCCGGGCGATCCAGATACGAGCGCCCACTCGCTCCATGATGAGGTTGCTGGGGACCTCGAACAGGAAGTAGCCCAGGAAGAAGATCCCCGCGCCCGTCCCATAGACCTCGTTACTGAAATTGAGGGCCGGCTGCATCTGCAGAGTGGCGATGCTTACGTTCGTCCGGTCGATCAGGCAGAAGACATAGAGAATCGCGAGAAATGGCGTGAGCCGGCGGGAGAACTTGCTCACGATGGTCTGTTCGATGCTGCGTGAAGATTTGCTGGCTTCCATGGGCCCCTTTCCGTGGCTGCGCTGCCGCGTTTCACTAACAGGTTGCACACGGGAGGTTCCGGCGCCTTCAGTCTGTTTGGAAGAGGACCTGTCCGAGGCTGCCGCAGCCCAGCGGTGAGTAGGACTGGTAGGCGCGAGGGGAAGTGGCGCGCGTGTCAAGAGTCCCATCGGTCCCGTTGAGGACAGGGGCAATCCGCACTTTGGCTGCTCAATGAGAGAGTGAGCTCAACACCCGGACTACCGGATTTCCGGGCCAATCATCTTACTCTTACTCGCGGTGCGGAACTCCCAGTCGTGAACTGACCCACATCAAGGCCTGGCCTGGGAGCGCTCGTCGAAGAGGGGCGTGCGGGCGGGGAGGTGGAGCCGCTTTGGATCGATGACCTGGCCATCCACCACCACTTCCAGGTAGGTGGTGTTCATCCAGCGCATCCGAGGCTCGGTGACCCCGGGTATGGGCGCCTCGGGGGTTGCGGGGTTGGTGGACTGTCCGGCCGGCGGACTGTGGACGATGACGCCGGCCTTGACCCCTGCGCCCAGGAAGTAGTTCGGGCCACGTACCAGGAACACCGGGGCGCCTTTCGTTTTCAGCTTCAAGAGGTGCGGCCACGCGGACTCGAATTGTTCCCGGCGGGTAAAGCGGATCGCGAAGTGCTGCTGTTCTACCGTGGGACCTACGAACGTGCGGGCCTGCACGCGCAGCGGCTCCAACTGGCGCGGCCAGCTTTTGGGCCACGTCCCGGTTTCGTTGACCGAGTAGAGCGCGTAGGCCGCGGAGCAGAACCCGAGCACGGCTGCGGCAATGAAGAAGGCCATGCGGGCTTTCATTCTCGTCCTCCCGGACCGGTCAGCGCTTCGAAGGTCACGGATTAGAGTGCCGGATACGCGAGCAGGTTACGCGGGCGGGATGGCTCCCAAATTCGTACTGCTGCACATGGTACGGTAGCGCCTGGCTGTGTGCGCTTGACCCCCAGTCAGACGCCCTCATTCGGCGCGAGGGGTGGGGGAGGCGGGAGCGACCTGGGCGGCGGGGTTTCCCTCGAAGACGATCCGGCCTTCCTCGTGGCCGGCGCCGCGAGGTGGAGCTGCGTTGAGCTCACCTCGCGGCGCCGGCACGATCATCGTGCGGGCTCGAACAATTCCACCGGATTGCCATCCGGATCTTCGATCTGGATCTGCTTCCCGCCGGGACCCACCTCGATCGCGTTCCGGAAATGCAGCCCCGCTTGCTTTAGCTCCGCGACGCGGCTCTGCAGGTCATCCACTTCCAGGGCAATGCGGTTCCAGCCTCCGGGAGTCTGCATCCGTCCGTCCGGCAAAGGTCGGGAACCGGACGAACCGGGTCCGCTTAGCCAGAGGCTCAGCGTGCCATTCGAGACGCTGGCAAAAGCCGGCCCTCCCGGGCGCTCCACTTTGAACCCCAGGTGCTGCGTGTAGAACGCCACCGAGCGCGCCACCTCCTTTACCTGATAGCGCACCCCAGCGGGGCGAAAGAGGGGCTTCTTGGCGGCTGCAGCCTCATCTGCCTGCACGGCAGTATGCGGTTCAAACTGCGCAACCGCATATCCAGCCATCATTAGCGTTCCCACCCAGATTGCAGCGCGAAAACGATTGTCGAACATTACCGTGTCCTCCCACGAAGCTGCGCAGGATCCGACTGCCCTGCGTGTCGTCGCCATCATAGGACCCGGGAAGACAGGCTGAATTGGAAAAAGTTGACCTGTGTGACTGGGTGAGCACCGCATTCGCTTGCAAGCCGGAGGCTTCCTCGCTCGCTTTCGCGCGCAGAAGCCGGCTCTCGCACGGTTGCTAGGGGATCTGCACGACGTGGCTCGATAGGAGTCTCTCGCTCTGCGCTCGATTGAACTCCCCGGGGCTGAAGCCGGTGAATTGCCGGAAGTCGCGGATCAGGTGGGATTGATCGAAGTAACCGCACTCCGCCGCAACGCGCGCCCAGTCCGGTGAAACCGTGTGCCGCACCAGTTCCCGCGCCCGGTGAAACCGGCACACCCGCTGATATCGCTTGGGCGTGAGCCCGACCGAGGACGTGAACACCTGAATGAATCGCCGCTGGCAGAGACCGAGGTCTCGGGCTACTTCCCGTACCCTCACCGCTTCATCCGGCAGCGCCAGTGCCTTCAGCGCAGCCGGCACCGCGGGGTGGCGCTCCGGCGCACGGTGCAATCGCGCGAGCAGCGCCGCTTCCAGTAGCGCGAACTTTGCTTCCGGGGTGGCCGCCTCATAGATCCGCGACCGAAGCTCTCCGGCCGCCGGCCCCCAGAGGGACTCCAACTCCACATGGCTATCGGCCAGCTCGCCGGCGGGAACACCGAGGAACGGCGTGGCGCCCCCCGGCTTGAAGTGGACCCCGAGGACCGAGTCATGGACCTGGGGATCGATATACCGGCCGTAGGCTCCAGAGACCACCGCTCCGGTGAAACGGAGCGGCTCGTCCGACTGCGAAGGGTCGAAGAACCGAATCTCGTCGTCGCTGAGATTGATCACCAGCTCAATGGTCCCGCTCGGCAGTATCCGCGCGCGGACATCCGAGGGAGCGCCCGAGTGGAACCAGAACCGCTCGACGAAGTGGCCGAGCGGCGCGGATGGAATGTGGGAGCGGTAGAGCATCGCCTCTGATATAACCGCGAAATGACTTCCTGACAGCCCCCGCTTCCCGCGATCAGTAACCGGGAGCCCGCGTGCCCGCGAAGATGTTCCGGCTGATGTGGTGGCCGAGTACATCCACAAGGCGGAACCTGGCGCGAGGTCGATGGCCTAACCGGTGATCAGCGGTGCTTTCAGCTCATCCCATACCCGCTCCCGCTTAGCCCTCGGCAGGCGGTGGAGCGCTGCCGTACACGCGGGACCAGCTTTCCAGGGCTACTCCGCCCAGGCGCCGCGCCATGTCTTCCCAGGCCTGGCGCCGCCAGTCCCAATGCCCCACTCGTGCCGCTTGCTCCAGGCGGTCACAGAGGTGCAGCGTAATCAGGTCCGTGTACTCCTCGTCGGAAATCGGGATGGGCTTGCCGTCGAGGCGGCTGACCAAATGCGGCGGGCCACCTTCGGCGACGCTGGCATCCAGCGAGGGACGCGACAGCAGGCAGTTCACGTACGCCAGCCGCTCCGCCCGCTCGCCGATCAGGTCGCGCACTTCCTGGCGGCGCTCCCAGGGCAGGCAAAACCCCTGGAACGACTCGGTGCCGTAGATGGAGTGGAACAGACCCGCCAGGACGAGGTGCTCCTCGCAGCCCCACGCTTTCAGATCGCGGTAGACGCCGATCAGGTGCGCCAGGAAGTGCACCTCGCTATGCGGTACTTTGTCGGTCCCTACGGAGATCAGGTAATCGGTCAGCGTGCGGAAGTGATGCGCCATCTTCGGTCCTCCAGTGGTCTGTCGATTGCCGCCGGCAGAAGTTCCTTCCCGCCTCCGTAACCGCCGCTCCCATGCGCCACGTTAGATGAGGTGCGGGTGCTTTCCAAGTGTCGAGCGGGTGCCCCTGCCCCGGGCGGAAGCGGCAATCCTGCCGCTTCCGCCGCACGAAGCACACGCTAACGCCCTACGCTCATTCCGATGACGCCGTGCACTCCCGATGTTCAAGCCAAACCCTCTCGCCGAAGTTCACAAGCGTCTGGCCACGCTCCAGCGCGAGTACGAAGCGGCCCATGCCCGCACGGTAGCGCTGGAGAGTGAATTGCTCGCGGCGCAAGCTGAGAACTCCCGGCTGCAGCCTGCAGAACCGGGACGGGAGGCTGGAGAGCCTCCCGTCACCCTCGACCCGTGTTATAGCTGCGGCCGGGCCGTGGCTTTCAGCAAGAAGCAGTGGGTGGGCAACTGCCGCCGCTGCGGCACCACGCTCCATCCGCGGCGGCACGGAGAACTGCGGGCAGGATGCTGGGAGCTCAGCGTTAGCGTGGAGATGGACGAATGCAGCTACCAGGACAAGTGGTACTGGAAGGTCGGATACCGGGCCCCTACGAGGAACATCCGCCACAGGGCAACATCTATCTGCGGTTGCAAGGCGAGTTGGGCCAATCGCTCCGGGTGGAAGGCTACACCTGGTCCCTCGTGGAGACAGACCGGCATGCTACCTCCCGCCTCATCCACTGGGCGGGCTCCGTCCACCAGGACGTCAGGGCCGCCCAGGACTGGGCCACTCGGGCGTTCGTGGCGGCCCGTCTATTCTAGTCGGATCGCTGCGCCCCAGTTCGATCGAAACCGCCTCCCATGATTAATCCCGACCCGCTAGTCGAAGCCCAGAAGCGCCTCGCGCAGCTTGAGCAAGAGTACCAGGAAGCCCAGGCGCGCAGCGCGACCCTGGCCAATGAGCTGCTCAAAGCCCAGAAGGAGCTGTGGCGGCCCCTTCGCGGGAGCGCGGACCCCTCTGCTGACACGCTCGAATTATGCAATCACTGCTCCAAAACGCTGGCCTTTACGGAGAACGATTGGTTCCTCACCTGCTCCTGCGCCTATCGTACCCTACATCCGCAGCGGCATGGAGAGTTGAAGTCAAAGAATTGGAGCCTGGTCTTTTGCCAGAGCGGGGAGGGTGCCGGTAGTTGGGGCTGGTCGCTTCTCTACCGGGCGTCTTGCGACGAGACCCCTCCAGAGGGCAGCGTCCGCGTGAAACTGTGGAGCGAAAAACAGGGCTGGCTCTTCCTCTACGGCGCTTCCCGCCGCGACGACGAGCAGGATGGTCCCGCACAGGATCGTACCCTCACCTGGCGCGGCCCGCTCGCCGAAGACAGCCCTGCCCGGGAGCATTCAGCGACTCGGGTATTTGTTGAGCCGTGGTATGGAGCGTATTAAGCCTTACCACGGAGGACGCAGCCAGGGCGGGCGGGGGGCCTACTCTGCCCCGACCGCGTGGTGGATCAATGTCATGCGCCGACATAGGCGGCGAGGTGCTCGCCGGTGAGGGTGGAGCGGGCAGCCACCAACTCCGCGGGCGGGCCCTCGAAGACGATCCGGCCGCCGTCGTGGCCGGCACCGGGGCCGAGGTCGATGATCCAGTCCGCGTGCGCCATCACCGCCTGGTGGTGCTCGATGACGATCACCGACTTACCGGAGTCGACCAGCCGGTCCAGCAGCCCGAGCAACTGCTCCACGTCGGCGAGGTGGAGGCCCGTAGTCGGCTCGTCCAGAACGTAGACGCCCCCTTTCTCGGACAGGTGGGTGGCCAGTTTGAGTCGCTGCCTCTCGCCGCCGGAGAGCGTGGTGAGGGGCTGACCGAGGCTGAGGTAGCCGAGCCCAACGTCCGCTAGCCGGGAGAGGATCGCGTGGGCCGCCGGTGTTTTCGCCGGACCGGCTCCAAAGAACTCGGCCGCTTCGGTCACCGGCATCCCGAGCACTTCGCTGATGTTGCGGCCGCCAAGGCGGTATTCCAATACCGAGGCCTGGAACCGCTTCCCCTCGCACTCCTCGCACGTAGAGGCGACGGTCGCCATCATCCCCAGGTCGGTGAAAATGACGCCGGCGCCGTTGCAGTGGAGGCACGCGCCCTCGGAGTTGGCGCTGAACAGCGCCGGCTTGACGCCATTGGCCTTCGCGAACGCCGTGCGGATCGGGTCAAGCAAGCCGGTATACGTCGCCGGGTTACTCCGCCGCGAGCCGCGGATGGGGGCCTGATCGATCGAGACCACGCCCGCGCCGGGGGGAATCGACCCATTTACCAGCGAACTCTTGCCGGAGCCTGCTACGCCGGTGACGACCACCAGCACCCCGAGCGGGATATCGACGTCGACGTTCTGCAGGTTGTGAGCAGTGGCGCCGCGGATCTCCAGCTTGCCGCTGGGCGTGCGCACCGTCTTCTTGAGGACGGTCCGGTCGTCGAGGTGGCGGCCGGTGAGGGTGCCGCTGGCCCGCAGTCCCTCCAGGGTGCCCTCGTAACAGACGGTGCCGCCCGCCGTACCGGCGCCGGGGCCGAGGTCGACCACGTGGTCGGCAATCGCGATCGTCTCCGGCTCGTGCTCCACCACCAGCACCGTGTTGCCCTTGTCCCGCAGCCGTCGCAGGAGGTCGTTCATGCGCTGGACGTCATGCGGGTGCAGGCCCGCGGTGGGCTCGTCGAAGACGTAGGTGACGTCGGTAAGCGAGGAGCCGAGATGGCGGATCATCTTGGTGCGCTGCGCCTCACCGCCCGAGAGCGTGCCTGCGGGCCGGTCGAGGGAGAGGTAACCCAGGCCGATCTCGACGAAGGAGTCGAGAGTTTCGCCCAGCGCCCGCAGCAGCGGTGCGACCGAAGGCTCGTCCAGGCCGCGGACCCACTCGGCGAGGTCGCTGATCTGCATCGCGCAGGCATCGGCGATGTTGAGCCCGCGGATCTTCGATGATCGAGCGGCCTCACTGAGCCGCGTACCCTTGCAATCGGGACAGGCGGTGAACGTAACCACCCGCTCCACGAACGCGCGAACGTGCGGCTGCATCGCGCTCACGTCCTTCGACAGCATCGACTTCTGGATCTTCGGAATCAGCCCCTCGTAGGTGAGATTGATCCCCTCAACTTTGATCTTGGTCGGCTCTTTGTGAAGCAGATCGTGCAGCTCTTTCTTTGTGAAATTGCGGATCGGCTTGTCCGCATCGAAGAAGCCACAGCCGTTGAAGATCCGGCCGTACCACCCGTCCATGCTGTAGCCGGGGATCGTAAGCGCACCCTCGTTGAGCGACTTGCGGTCGTCGTACAACTGGGTCAGGTCGAAGTCGGTTACGGAACCGATCCCCTCGCAGCGCGGGCACATGCCGCCCGTGCGGGAGAACGCGCGTTTCTCGGTGGTTTTGCCGCCGGCCTTCTCAATGGTGATCGCGCCGGCGCCGCTAACCGTGGCAGTGTTGAAGGAGAAGGCCTGGGGCGAGCCGATGTGCGGCTGCCCGAGCCGGCTAAACAGGATACGCAGCATGGCGTTGGCGTCCGTGGCGGTGCCCACGGTGGAGCGGACGTTGGCCCCCATCCGCTCCTGGTCGACGATGATCGCGGTGGTGAGTCCGTCGAGTACGTCCACCTCCGGCCGCGCCAGCGTCGGCATGAAGCCCTGCACGAAGGCGCTGTAAGTCTCGTTAATCAACCGCTGCGATTCCGCAGCGATGGTGCCGAATACCAGCGAGCTCTTGCCCGAGCCGGAGACGCCGGTGAACACCGTCAGGCGGCGCTTCGGGATTTCAATGCTCACGTCTTTGAGGTTGTTCTCGCGCGCGCCGTGCACGCGGATCAGATCGTGGGTGTCGGCAGCGTGCAGCGCCTGCGTGTCCGTCCTCGGGGCCATACTCATCGGGCTTCTCTCTTCATCGGGTCTGCAACGGGGCGGCTCCGCCGCCTCTACGGTCTTCGCTGGCGCCGCTCGGCTCGACTGACCAGCTTCGAGCAGTACGCCTGGTTCTCCTGCGCGCGGACACGGGTGCAGGCGCAGGAGAACCGGGGGTTTTAGACAGGACTAGCGGAACAGCCGAATCCTGGCAGTGCTCGACTGGCGGGCGAGGTGAACGGCTCCCCTGAAGATGCCGCCGCACGAATAATTCACACCGCACAGGAGTCCGCCGCCGGCTTTCAGAGCCTGACTGACCTGTTCGCCCTGTCTAGATTACGCGTCCGGCTAGCCCTGCCAAGTCACCTGCGTCAGTTGGATCAGGTTGCCGCAGGTGTCATTGAGCCTGGCCATGCTGCCCCAGGGTGCCTGGGTCGGTGGCATGGTGAACACGGCCCGGTGAGCCTGGATGCGCTCATAGTCGGCCTGGAGGTCGTCGGTGTAGAACATCGCCGCCGGCTGATCCTGCTGGAACGTCGCCTGCTGGTAGGCTTTGGCCGCCGGGTTGTCATTCAGCGCCAGTTGCAGTTCCGTGCCATCCGGGTCCTCGGGGGAGGTTACCGTGAGCCAGCGGTACGGCCCCTGGCTGAAGTCGGCCTTCTTCACAAAGCCCAACACTTCGGTATAGAAGCGCAGGGCCTGCTCCTGGTCATCGACATAGATGCGTGTCAGTTTGATCTTCATCGGTTCCTTCCTGGGATCAAATTCGCGGGCGAGTAGCCGCGTCATTATCCTGACGGAACGGAACGGGAGAATGTGACCGACCAAGCATCAACGATTGGCGCCGGCTCTCCGGCTCTCTCGCGGCCTGGCCTGCGCCGTGTCGTCGGCGAGCCGGACTCCCATCGCCATGCGCAGACCGTGGCGTCGAGCAGGAAGGTAGGGAGGAGCCAGCGTCACCGGAAGCAGTGACTCGTGTCCGCCGGGGAGGCAGCACTCCAGAACGCACAAAAGGCTCCTTCCGTGCGCCGGAAAGGAGCCCTTGTTGGGGCGGAATGAATTCGGTTAAGCGCCTGGAACGGATCAAACCGAGCCAACCGAAGAGCGGGGGACGAGACTCGAACTCGCGACTAACTGCTTGGAAGGCAGCCACTCTACCACTGAGTTACCCCCGCGGATACGTAGCCATTGTAGGGTGCGCCGGAAGCCGTGTCAACCCGCAAATGGAGCGTCCCTTGCCGGGATCGCGCACCTTACCGCGAGGCCGGGGCGACATGGAGCGTTCGCGCGCGGCTCTCGTCATCGTGCGTTTGGGTGCGCAAAGAGACGTTGCCGAGGCAGAGCGCCGAACCTATTGGCGAGGCGGACTGCGGGGTCACGCGGACCGGATCATCCATCAGCCACCCGCTACCTGGACGAAACGCCGAGTTACCTCGCCGTTAGGGCCGGCGTGGCAGAGGAAGTAGCCCTTCTCCAGTGAGCCGTCGTGGTTCTTGCGGGTGGTGGAGCAGCAGCGATTGGTGGTGAGCACAATGTCTCCCGCGCGGCGCTCCGTCAGGCCGTGGAAGTGACCGCTGAATACGGCGCGCAGATCAAAGTCTTTGAACCGCTCCAGCACGGCGTCCGCGTTGGTGGAGCGGTACCGCACGTCCGCGCCGAGGGGGAAGTGGGTGGCGAGTAGGGTCGGGCGGCCGGGTTTCAGCTTCGGCACGGTGGCGTCCAGCCACGCAAGCGATGAATCTGGGACCGCCACCTTTTCGTATACGTTACCCGCGCTGCTGTCCAATACCACGACCTGCCAACCTTCATGATCGAACCAGTGGTTTCGCGCCTCCGGGAAGAAGGTGTCGAAGAGCCGGCGGTCGGCGTTTGCGGTCCAATCGTGGTTGCCGGCGGTGACGTGGACCGGCATGCCCAGGTGGTCGACCAGGTGCCGCACCGCGGTGAACGCGCGCTCCGAAGCCGTCTCCACCAGATCGCCGAGCAGCAGGCAGAACTTGGGATGTTCCGGATGCGCCCGCATCTGCAGGAACGCGCTTTCCAACCACGGCAGTCCGGCGTCATCCACGTGATGGAGGTCGTTTACCACCAGAAACCAGAATCCCTCGGCCGCCATATGCCGCACTCCCGTCTCGTCGCCACGCGTCACACCGCACCCGGATGCGTTCGAGGGTGGGGGAGGTAGAACCTCCTGCCTGCCCCGCCGCGGCGCTCATTGACGGTCAATAAGCACTCTGTTAAGATGTCTCCGCATCGCCTTGTCGGGGCGTGGCGCAGCTTGGTAGCGCGCTTGTTTTGGGAACAAGAGGTCGCAGGTTCGAATCCTGTCGCCCCGACTTCAATATCGAGCCGGCCCAGCCTGCCTGAAAAGCGCGGGCTGTTTTTGCGTCTGGGCACCCAATCCCACGCGGTCCTCCCGCAGGAGAAAGCTGCCCCCCGCGGAACGGTGAAGGGAGCCCTCACCACGGCGCCCCCTCTTCCCTCCGCGGAAAGCGCTCATGTCGCGCAGTGACCGATCCAACC
>Ga0255338_1001180_pt1 | contig 53530 bp, 53 predicted proteins | sample MeOH1_35cm_T4_19_FD_203715 | JGI IMG/M metagenome (GOLD analysis project Ga0255338, IMG submission 203715) | Sandy soil microbial communities from University of British Columbia, Vancouver, Canada - MeOH1_35cm_T4_195 | ecosystem: Engineered > Artificial ecosystem > Sand microcosm > Unclassified ... | reverse complement strand
GGTCCGCGTCGCGGTCGTCATGCCGCCGCCTCAGGGGTCGGCAGGGCTGTTAACCAGCGGGTTCGGGGTTCGAGTCCCTGATGGCGCACCACAGCGCAGGCCAGATACCCCCTCGGGTGTCTGGCCTTCGTCGTTGGTCATGCTCTTCAACCCCTCGTTGGCACGTAGGGGCGGCACTACGCTGATCTGCCCTGGGCCTCGCTGCGGTCGCACGAGGAGAGGCGGAACCCGGCAGAAGCGGATGGCCGCGGAGCTACAGAAGCGTTCACGCTCCGCGGCATGTGACGGACGTTCGCCCGGGGAGCGGGATGAGCCTGCACTTGAGGGGCATCGCGCCATTCACGAAGGTCAGAACCCGTGACCGATGAACGATGCCTTGCCGTCGTCTTTCCAGCGACGCTGCTCTCCCGTTTCACGAGGTGTGACCGAGCCGGGCCAACGGGTCCTCCTCCACCCGACCACAGCGATGACAGCAACCACCACGATCACGACTATCCAGACCATGGTGACTCTCCCGTCGCTCGGCGTCGTGCCGTCACACGAGCCTTGCTCGTCAGCATGCTCCGAGGCTGCTTGGTGTGCAATAGCTCTCCGCTACACGCATGGGCGGTCAGGCAACGCCCGCTCATCGGCTGCTTGTTCCGGTCGGTTCCACCCGCGTTGGCTGGCGGCGGGCAGACGCGGAGCTCGAAGCACCCAGTGCTTGGTCCTCGGGCTCACGCCCTCCAGCGCGACCCGCCAGATCTGGAGCGGACTCCCGAACGCGGCCGGCACGGCTCAGGCCAGCCGCCTGCTGTCGAGAGACATCAGCCGGAGCCACCGGTATCCGTACCCCTCGAGGGCGACCTCGACCCGGCCGCGGTCGTCGACGGCCACCTCGAAGCCCTCGTGGAGCAGGTCGACGAGGTGGTGCGTGCTGTCGCACCCGTCCAGGGCGAACGCGACCGTGCAGCCGGTCGGCGCCAGGTTGTGCAGGGCCACGAGCCGGCGGTCGTCGTGGGCGCACTCGTGGGCCAGGACGTTGCGGTGCGGCTGGTCGAGCAGCTGGAACCGGGCCCAGCCCAGCTCGGGCGACTCCCGGTACCGCTTGATCAGCAGCGACATGAAGGCGAGCAGCGAGCCGGCGTCCTTGCGCTGGTCGGCGACGTTGACGTGGTCGGGCCCGAACGCTCCCTCGGCCAGGGGCCGCCGCAGTCGCGACGGGCGCGCGCGGGAGAAGCCGCCGTTGCGCCCTGCGGCCCACTGCATCGGCGTACGGACGGCGAGGCGGCCCGGGATGTCGAGGTTCTCCCCCATGCCGATCTCCTCGCCGTAGAAGAGCACCGGGGTGCCAGGGAGCGAGAACAGCAGGCTGTAGACCATCCGGAGCCGCCGCGGGTCGCCGTCGAGCATCGGCGGCAGCCGGCGGCGGAGGCCGCGGCCGTAGAGCTGCATCTCGGGTTCCGGGCCGAACGCGGCGAAGACCTCGTCGCGTTCCGCCGGGCTGAGCTTGTCCAGGGTGAGCTCGTCGTGGTTGCGCACGAAGGTCGCCCACTGCGACGCCTCGGCCACCGCCGGCCGGCGCTTCAGCGCCCGTGCCAGCGGCCGAGCATCCTCGCGCGCCAGGGAGAGGTAGAGGTTCTGCATGCCGATGAAGTCGAACTGCATGGTCAGCTCGTCACCGTCGTCGCCGCCGAAGAACGTCTTCTGGTCCTTGTGCGGGAGGTTGCACTCGCCGAGCAGGATCCCGTCGCCCGTACGACGACCCACGAACTCGCGGAGCTCGCGGAGGTAGGCATGCGGATCCTGGAACCGGGCGAGCTCCGCGGCATCGACCCCGGTGGTCTCGATGATGAACGGCACGGCGTCCACCCGGAAGCCGTCGATGCCGAGCTCGAGCCAGTAGCCCATCGCCTTGAGGATCTCGTCGCGCACCCGGCGATCGGTGATGTTGAGGTCGGGCTGGGTGCGGTAGAAGCGGTGGAAGTACCAGGCGCCGGCCTTGTCGTCGTACTCCCAGAGGCTGTCCTCCTGGTCGGGGAAGACGACGTCCTTCGACGTGTCGGGCGGCTCGTCCTTCCGCCAGACGTAGAAGTCCCGGTACGGCGACCCGGGCGAGCGCGCCGACCGGAACCACGGGTGCCGGTCCGAGGTGTGGTTCACCACGAGGTCCACGATCACCCGCATGCCCCGATCGCGCGCGGTCCGGACGAACTCGACGAAGTCGCCGGCGCTGCCGAGGCGCGGGTCGACGCCGTAGTAGTCGGTCACGTCGTAGCCGTCGTCGCGATCTGCGGTCGGGTAGAACGGCATCAGCCACAGGCAGGTGACCCCGAGCTCGTGGAGGTGGTCGAGGCGCTCGGTCAGCCCGACGAAGTCGCCCATGCCGTCGTCGTTCCAGTCCATGAACGTCTGGACGTCGAGGCAGTAGACCACTGCGGTCTTCCACCACAGGTCGCTGGTGTCGGTGATGCGCATCGTCGGGCCGCCCGGCCCCGCTCAGCGGCTCACCGTCACAGCGGAGGGTCCTCGACACTCCGCTCCTCGACCACCCGTCGGGTCCGTGCCGGGCGCTCGTCCACGACGGTGCGGGCCGTCCCGCGCGTGCGCATCTGCTCGATCACCAGCGGCAGCACTATGGCCAGGACGCCGCCGAGGACCAGGATCCAGCCGAGTGCCTGGCCGTCGATCGCGGACGTGTCCGCGTTGATCACGTCGAAGGCGAACACCAGCCCCACGACGATGAGAAGAATGCCGAGTCCGATGGTCATCGCGTCTCCCTGCGTGATGCGGAGGCGTGCCCTCCGCGAGTCCAGCCTGATCGACCAGAGGTGCCCACACGGGAGCCGGACAAACCCCTCACCGGGGCAGAGACCGGCGAGCGAGCGTCCTCAGGCCTCCTCGTCGGGCCGCTGCGGCGCGCGGGCGACGGTGTTGCCGAGGTGTGCCGGTGTCGGCGTCGCGGGCGGCGCGTTCCGGATCCGCGTCATCAGGCGTCGCTCCCCGACGCGGACGCCGAGGAACATGCCGAGGGCGAGCCAGAACAGGGCGAAGCCAACCGGTGCGGCCGCGAGCAGCACTGTGCGCATGCCCAGGACCGTAACGCGGGAGCCATCGGCGCGCAGGCGTATCCGGCCCGGTCCTCTGCAGCAGCGTCGGCGTGCCCGAGCCGAGGTCGCACGTCATCGTCACCGTCTCGAAAGATCACGCGGTCCTCGGAGGGCGAGGACGGCGCTAGCGTCGGCCACGGAGGTGGAAGCCATGGCGGGACGGATCCTCACCGAGGTCAGCGCGGTGATCGACGAGCAGGGCGGAGCGGCCCTGGTGGACGGGTTCCGGGCGTTGCTCTCCGGGCCGGTGCCCGACGGCCTACTGCGCACCGAGCTGCTGCGCGGCGACCACGGCCAGTGGCGGATCCAGACCCTGTGGCGCGACCGCACCGCCCTCGATGCCATGCGTGCCGCCGTGGACGCCCCGGCGGCCCTGCAGCTGTTCCGCAGCGTCGGGGCCGAGCCGACGCTCACCGTCCTCGAGGTCCGGGCCGGCCACCCGGACGCCGGCCGGTGAGGACCCGCCGTACGGTCAGGAGGCGAACGGCACCGTCACGTCGGCGTACACCAGGTTGTGGTCGGACGGCACCAGGCCGTTCAGCGACCAGTTCGCGACGTTGACGTAGGCGTTGCTGCTGCGGAAGCCCTTGAGCATGACGTAGTCCGACCGGCCGGCCACCCCGGACTGGGCCGGGGCCTGCCGCGGGGCCGTGGTGCCATTGCCGCCGTTGAACGTCTGGTAGGCGATGTTGTCCTTCGACAGCGCGGCCATCGCGTCGTAGTAGCCGCCGCGGACCAGCGTCGGCGGAGCCTCGACGTACCCGGGCACGTCGTTGTACGGCTCGCGCAGGTAGTGCAGGTCGCCGGCGAGGACCACCGGTGATCCTGCGGGGTTCGCCCGGCCGACGCCCTCCATCAGCACCTGGGCGACGATCCCGGCGTCGCGCTTGCGGTCCATCGCCGACTTGTTCCCGTCCTCAGTGACGTGCGCGGACACGACGTAGACCGGCTGGCTCTGGCCGCCCGAGGCGAGCCGCTCGAGCCGCACCCAGGGAGTCAGGTCGGGCAGCGACGGCGTCTGCGGGTTCGGGACGTAGAACGATCCGCTGTCGGCTGCCCGGAAGACGTCCGTGCGGTAGAGGATCTGCTGGGGCGCGATGTTGCCGGGCGCGACGTACGCCCAGCCCGCGCCGAGCGCCCTCACGAGCGCCTTCGCGGTCCCGTCGTTGGCCTCCTGCAACGCCACCACGCCGAGCGCGTGGCTGTTGATGTTCGCCGCGATCGCGGCAAGGCGGCTGCCGTCGGTGGGGTTCAGCATCACGTTGTAGGTGCCGACCCGCATCGGGTCGCCCGGTCCCGGGTCCGGCGGAGCCGGGAAGACCGGCTCCCATCCCGTGGAGTGGCGGACGCCACCGCTCGGGTTGCCCGCCTCGAGCTGGCCGAACACCGGGTTTGCGTAGGCGACGCCGAGCATGTGGTCCCCCGACTGCGGGACGGCGGAGACGCCGAAGGTCGAGCTGCGCGCGTACTGCGGGAGCCAGCCCGAGACGTAGCTCGGGGTCTCCGGCCACTTGCCGAACGGGGCCGCCGACCACGCGACCCGGTAGCGGGAGGCGTACTGGGTGCAGCCCCAGGTGAACTGGACGCCGTTCGCGACGCCGTGACCGGAGAGCACGGGCTCACCGGGCCAGTGGCTGGAGAACCGGCCGACGCGCACCGCCGACCAGGCCCCCGCCCGCCCGTGTCGCAGCGCGCGGACCTGGAAGTACGACGTGCCACCGGCGAGGGGCCCGGCGTTCACGGAGCGTCCGCGCACGGTGACCGGCGCGGCCGAGCGCAGCCGCGCCTTCGCCGAGGCCCACCGGACCTGGTAGGTCGCTCCGGCGACGCCCTTCCACGTCAGGCGCATCGTGGAGGCGCACCAGTTCTGACCCCTGACCTTGACGCTCGCGACGCGCGGCGTACCGCTGGCGTCGGCGGCCACCTGGAAGGCGCCGACGAGCAGCAGCGTGGACAGGGCGGTGACAACAAGGCGACGCAGGTGACGCAACATCGGATCGTCCCTCACGATTCGGTGGTGGACCTCCAGTATACGTCCATTTTGTCCGTTTTTCCGAACCTTCCCCCACCGATCCGCCCCGGGAGGATCCAGCGTCGGATCGGCCCGCGACGAGCGATTTCGTGGTGCACCCGCCCGGGGGATAGCAAATCCTTGAGGGGAAATGTGGCGAAGGTCCCACTTTCAACCATGTTGGACTAGACCGTTGCGGTTGATTCTCCTTCATCCCGTAACGCCCGGATTGTTCTTGCCGTTCTCTTGGTGCGACGCCACCTCCGGACCACTCTCCCGGCGGGCCTCACCACAGACGCATCTCGGGCTCACAGAAGGCACCCACATGTTCACGCAGACCCGATTCCTGACCACCGGCCTCGCCACCCTCGCGATCGCCTCCGCGGTGACCCTGGCCTCGCCGGCCTCCGCCGCCGACCTGCCCGACCGCCCCTGCGGCCAGCCGGCCGTGCCGGCCGTCTACGTCACCGTCGTCGTCGACGCCCCCGAGGTCCGGGTGGTGCCCGCCGTCACCCACGACGAGTGGCGCTGGCAGCGGGACGTGACCACGCTCGAGCAGGAGTTCTCGAAGGTCGTCGCCGCGGCGTACGACGAGACCGACTGGACCCGCGACCTGCCTGCCGAGTACCGGTGGACCCGCACGGTCGTCACGCAAGAGGCGGTACCGGCCGTGCCCGGCACCCCGGAGGTGTCCCACGTCGAGACCGTGGTCGTGACCCCGGCCGTCACCGTCACGCTCTTCGAGTACGTGCAGAAGGAGCACCCGGAGATGACCCGGTGGGAGGAGGACGGCTGGAACGGCGAGCACTCCGACGGCGACCACGGCCGAGGCTGGACGAAGACCGGGAGGACCCGCGACGAGGTCGTCACCCCGGCCGTCACCAAGCAGGTGAAGGTCGTCGACGAGCCCGCCACCGCGGGCACCCCGGAGATCCCCGCGGTGTCGCACGTGGAGGAGACCTGGTCCACGACCTCGCCCGGCGCCGACTGGAGCCGCGACCTGTCGACCCCGCCCCACGGCGGCGGCACCGAGACGGTCACCACCACCGGTGACGTCCAGCCCGTCGGCGCAGGCTGGGCCGTCGCGGCTGTGCGGCACATCGCCGCCGTGGTCGACACCCAGTGGGCGCTCGAGGCACCCGACGGCTACACCCCGACCGGCGCGTCGCGGGTGCGCGACGTGACCACCGAGCAGACCGACACGACCGCGGCCACCCCGCCCGCCGGTGACGGCTGGACGAAGATCGCCGACTCACTCGTCGTGGTCGTCGACCAGCCCGAGACCACCGAGCTGGTCGGCAACGGGTCCACCCGCGAGGTGATGATCAGCCCCGAGCTCCCGGCCACCCCGGCGTGCCCCGCAGCGGCCCCGGGCGACACCACAGCCCCGGTCGAGACCACCTCCGGACCGAAGGCCGGCGGCGTCACCTCGGCCGTGGCCGGGGCCCACGCCGCGACCCAGGTCGCGGCCGGCACCTCCGTCGAGGCCGCCGCGGCGGAGAGCTCGACGGTCCTCCCGGCCACCGGCAACCCGGTCTCACCGCTGCTGCTGACCACCGGCCTCGGCGCCCTGCTCGCCGGCGGCGTGCTCGTCCGCGCCGGCCGGAAGCGCACCACCCGCTGACGGACCGGCCGCTGACCGAGCGGGCGTGGCCAGGTGCCGCGCGCGCACCCACGGCCACGTCATCGCCGCCCACACCCCGGCGAGGATCGCCACCTCCGCGCCGACGTACGCCGGCCACGGGCCGAGCAGGTCGAGCAACGACGACGTCTCCGGCTTCCGGCTCAGGTAGCCGTAGTTGGTCCCGGTCACCGCGTTGAACACCATCACCGTGGCGGCCCAGACCGCCGTGCACGCCATCGTGAACCGGTAGTCCCGCCAGGTGGGCCCGCCGGCGAGGCAGACGAGGTAGACCGCGGCCCAGATGGTCAGGAAGTGCATGCCCCAGAACATGAAGTACCGCGGGTCGGGGAAGGTCTGGCCGAGCGACGGCGTGACCGCCGCCTGCACGTCGAGCACGAGCGCCCAGAAGTAGAGCAGGGCGATCGCGCGGGCGTCGCGCGTCCAGAGCGCCCAGACCGCCACCATCCATGACAGGTCACAGACCTGGAGGGGCAGCGAGGTGCCGAGCGTGAAGTCCCCCGGCAGCAGCTGCAGCACCTGGAACGGCAACGTGAAGACGGGGATCAGCGCCGCGAACCGCCGGCGGAAGCGGAGCGCGTCGCCCCGACGCCGCTGACGGTTCCCGGTCATCCCGAGCGCGATGGCGCCGGCGGCGAGCAGGACGAGCAGGAGCGCGTGCTCGGGGGTGAACGCCTCGAACCCGTCGGAGACGAGCGCCGACTCGACGGCCATGTCACGAGTATGGGCGTCGCCGTGCCACGCGACCACGGCCGTTGTCCCCTGCCGGAACCCGCGCGGCGGCACTACTCTGGCCTCGGGGTTGGTCACACCGTTTGGGGGGCGCATGACGAGGAAGGCTGCGCTGCGCCTTGCCGTGACGCTCGTGCTGATGTTCGCCTTCGGCGTCTCGTCGGTGGAGAACGCGTCGGCGTCCGTGCACTTCGGTGCGATGTGGCCCGCCGGCCTCGCCTCCGGGGCGATGCTGGTCGCCCCACGCTTCCTCGCGCCGTACGTCGCCACCGCGATCGCGCTGCTGGGCGCGGCCAGCTTCGCCGTCGGTGGCTACCCCGTCGACGTCGCGATCGGCTACGGGCTCGGCGTGGCCGCCGAGGCCACGCTCACCCACCAGGTGCTGACCACGGGCTGGACCCGCCGGGTCCACCTGCGCGACAACAGCGACTTCGCCAGGTTCATGCTGGCCTGCGGGTCCGGAGCCGTCGCGGCAGCGCTCGTCTTCACGACCGTCTCGGCGCTCACGTCGTTCGGCACTCCGTGGAAGGTCGGCGTCGCGACGCTCGGCACGCACGCCGCGGCGCAGGTGGTGCTGCTCGGCCTCTTCAAGGAGACCACGCACCACCTCGGCGACTACGGCCGCGCGGAGCGCTGGGCCGCCTGGGTGACCACCCTCGTGGTGACCACGGGCGCCTTCATCCCGACCGAGATGCCGAGCCTGGCGTTCCTGGTCGTGCCGGGCCTGGGCTGGATGGCGCTGCGGGCCCCGATGCGCGAGGCGATGGTCCAGCTGGTCGTCGTCGGCGTCATCGCGAGCACCCTGACCAGCGCCGGCTACGGACCGTTCTCGGACCCGTTCCTGAACCGGAACCTCGATCCCGAGTTCACCATGCTCCCCCTCCAGGCCTTCCTGATCGCCTGCGCGATGGTGAGCATCCCGTTCTCGATGGCGGTCGGCGCGCAGCGACGCAGCGCGACCGAGGTGCTGGTCGAGCGCGCCCGCAGCGAGCGACTGGTCCAGAGCGCCCGCGGGATCGCGATCATCGGCACCGACGAGCTCGGGCGGATCAACCTGTTCAGTCCCGGCGCCGAGCTCATCTTGGGGTACGCACCCGAGGAGGTCTACGGACACTCGACCCGGCTGTTCCACACCCCGGCCGAGATCGCCCGGCAGGCCGAGGACCTCGGCTGCCCGCCGACGTACCTCGAGGTGGTGCGGGCCACCGCGGGACTGCCCCCCGGCACCGCCCGCGAGTGGGAGTTCGTCCGCAAGGACGGCACACCACGGTGGCTGTCCACGATCCTCAGCCCGATCGTCGACGAGCACGGCGCGTTCATGGGGTACGTCGCCACCGCCGACGACATCACCGACCGGCTGGAGACCCAGTCCGCGCTCGAGGCCGCGCTGCTGTCCGAGCGCGAGGCCGTCGAGCAGCTGACCGAGATCGACAAGGTCAAGGATCGGTTCGTGTCGTCGGTGAGCCACGAGCTGCGCACCCCGATCACCAACATCGTCGGCTACCTCGAGCTGCTCATGGACGGGGTCTACGGCGACCCGTCCCCGGAGCAGTCGCGCGCGATGGCCCGGATCGACCTGAACAGCCGCCGGCTGCTGACCCTGATCGACGACCTGCTCACCCTCTCCAGCATGGAGAGCCTCAACCAGCCGCGTGACCTGGCGCCCGTCGACCTGGTCGCCGTGATGCGCCGGGCCGAGGAGATCGTCCGGCCGGGCCTCCTGCGTCGCGACCTGCGCCTCGACGTGGAGCTGCCCGGCGACGAGGTGGTCATCCCGGGTGACGCCGGTGAGCTCGAGCGACTGGTGATCAACCTGGCCACCAACGCGGTGAAGTTCACCCTCGACGGCGGCGTCGTCACCCTCCGGCTGATCGCACCGTCGAACGGCTCGGGCCCCGTGATCGAGGTCGAGGACACCGGCATCGGCATCCCGGAGGCCGATCAGGAGATGCTGTTCAGCCGGTTCTTCCGGGCCGCGCAGGCGCGCGAGGCAGCCGTGCCCGGCAGCGGCCTGGGCCTCTCGATCGCGAAGTCGATCGCCGAGCTGCACGGTGGCCAGATCAGCGCGACCTCGGTGTACGGCTCCGGCTCGACGTTCCGCGTCGAGTTCCCACCGGCCGACGCGCCGGCGTAGTCCCGGGCCGACCGCACCCCGTGGCGGGTCACCCGCCCGTGGGCCACCCTTCGGCGTCCGGCAGGCTGGGCCTCCCGGACCGACCCCCGCCCCAGGAGACCTTGTGCGAGTCAGCATCGTCGACGCCTTCACCGACCGTCCGTTCGCCGGCAATCCCGCCGGCGTCGTCCTCCTGGAGGGGTCGTTCCCCGACGACGGCTGGCTGCACCAGGTCGCCGCGGAGATCGGCCTGCCGGAAACGGCGTTCCTGCTCCCGACGCCGGACGACGCCGACGCCTGCTGGGCGCTGCGCTGGTTCACCCCCACCACCGAGGTCAACATGTGCGGCCACGCCACGCTGGCCTCCGCACACGCCCTGCACACTCACGGGCTCGTCCGTGGCACGGCGCGGTTCGCCACCCGCAGCGGGGTGCTGAGCGCGACGGTCGCGGACGACGGCACGGTGACCCTCGACTTCCCCACGTCGCCGCTGACCCGGGTCGACCCGCCGGCGGAGGTCGCCGCCGCGCTGGGCACCGACGTGCTGTCGGTGCACGAGACCGGTGCCGCCGTGGGTGAGCCGGTGGTCGAGGTCGCCGACGAGGAGACGGTACGCCGGCTGACCCCCGACCTCGCCCTCGTCGCCGCACTGCCCTGGCGCGGTGGCGCCATCGTCACGGCGCCGGCCGCGGACCCGGCCGCGGGCTACGACTTCGTGTCGCGCTGCTTCTTCCCGGGCATCGGCATCGACGAGGACCCCGTCACGGGCGCCGCGCACACGGCGCTGGCGCCGTTCTGGTCGGCCCGGCTGGGTGCGACGGACCTGGTCGGCTTCCAGGCCTCCGCCCGCGGCGGGCTGGTGCGCACCGAGCTGCGCGGCGACAGGACCCTGCTGCGCGGCTCTGCCGTCACCGTCATCGACGGTGACCTGCTCGCACCGCCGCCGGTGGCCTGACCCGACCGTGCCTCGATCAGAGGTAGAGGCCGGTGGGACTGTCGCCCAGCCGGTCGGCCGCGACGGCGTGGATGTCCCGCTCGCGGATCACGACGTACATCTCGCCGCTGACCTCGACCTCGGCCTTGTCCTCGGGGTCGAAGAGCACCCGGTCGTCGACCTCGACGGAGCGCACCAGCGAGCCGACGCCGACGACGCGGCACCAGGCGAGCCGCTTGCCGCCCATCGCCGCGGTCGCCGGGATGAGGATGCCGCCGGTCGACTTCCGCTCGCCCGGCTCGCGGTCGAGGGCCACCAGGACGCGGTCGTGGAGCATCCGGATCGGGGTCTTCTCCCCACCCGCGGCCGGAGCGGACGGGGTGCTGCGCTTGCTCACGTCGACGCGGTCACTTCACGATCTTGCGGATCAGGCCGAGCACGACCACGGCGGCGACGACACCGCCGACGACCTTGACGATGTTGTCGGTGCGGGGCGCGCCGTCGGGAGCCACGAAGTAGCCCTTCAGCTGGTTGACCTCGCGCTTCGCGATGGTCTTCGGGCTGGTCCGGTAGACGAGCTGGTCGATCGTCGAGGCCAACCGCTCACGGGTCACCTCGATGTCACTCTCGATCGAGTTCAGGTTCCTGTCGCCCACGCCCACTCCTCGTCTCGGCCTGCTTCGGTGGAACGTTACCGTGTCCACCATGGCTTCGAGATTGGCGCCCGGCGACACGGCCCCCGACTTCACCCTCACCACCGACGACGGCGGCTCGGTGTCGCTGCAGGACCTGCGCGGTCGCAAGGTGATCGTGTACTTCTACCCCGCGGCGATGACGCCGGGCTGCACCAAGCAGGCGTGCGACTTCACCGACTCGCTGTCCTCGCTCGAGGCGGCCGGCTACACCGTGGTCGGCATCTCGCCGGACAAGCCCGAGAAGCTCGCGAAGTTCCGTGAGCGCGACGGCCTGACCATCACGCTCGGCTCGGACCCCGACCGCTCGGTGCTCGCGGCATACGGCGCCTTCGGCGAGAAGTTGCTCTACGGGAAGACGGTCGAGGGCGTGATCCGCTCGACGTTCGTGATCGACGAGCAGGGCCGGATCGAGCTCGCGCAGTACAACGTCAAGGCCACGGGTCACGTCGCCAAGCTGCGCAAGGACCTCGGGCTCGCCGCCTAGACTCCTGACGCGCGCTCGTAGCCCAACGGCAGAGGCAGCGGCTTTAGGTGCCGTCCAGTGAGAGTTCGAATCTCTCCGAGCGCACCAGATGGTCCGAGGCTCGCTGGCGTTCGCCCTCAACCGCCGGTGAGTGCCGCCACCACGATCGGCGCCGCCTTGCGCAGCGACTTCCCACGGTGGGAGATCCGGTCCTTCTGCTCCGCGGTCATCTCGGCCGACGTGAGCTCGCCGTCCTGCTCGTCGGGCACGAACACCACGTCGTAGCCGAAACCGCCCTCGCCGCGGCGCTCCCGGATGATCCGGCCCCGCATGGCACCCTCCACGACGTGCTCGACGTCGACGCCGTCGGCGCCACGGTGGACGAACGCGACCGCGCAGCGGAACTCCGCCCCACGACGCTCGTCGGGGACGTCCCCGAGCTGGTCGAGCAGCAGCACGTTGTTGCGGTCGTCGCTGCGCGGCTGCCCCGACCAGCGTGCGGACAGCACCCCCGGCATGCCGTTGAGCGCGTCGACGCACAGGCCGCTGTCGTCGGCCACCGTCGGCAGGCCGGTGGCGCGGTGGCCGGCCCAGGCCTTGACCAGGGCATTGCCCTCGAAGTCCGGCTGGTCCTCCACCGGCTCGGCGTACTCCACGACGTCGTCGAGGCCGAGCACCGTGATGCCCGGCATCGCCGCGCCGAGGATGCGCTGCATCTCGTCGAGCTTCTTGGCGTTCCGCGACGCGAGGAAGACCTCCGTCGGGGTCGCGGCCGACTCAGTCACCGGTCGCCAGCGCTTCCCGCTGGAGCCGGGTCAGGTCGGCGCAGCCCTTCTCGGCCAGGGAGAGCAGGGCGTCGAGCTCGGTCCGGTCGAAGGCCACGCCCTCGGCAGTGCCCTGCACCTCGATGAACCGGCCGTCGCCGGTCATCACGACGTTCATGTCGGTCTCGGCGCGGACGTCCTCCTCGTAGGGAAGGTCGAGTCGCGGCACCCCGTCGATGATGCCCACCGACACGGCAGCGACCGAGCTGACCAGCGGGTCACCGGCCAGCGCGCCCTTCTCGCGCAGGTGCGCGACGGCGTCGGCGAGCGCGACGTACGCGCCGGTGATCGCGGCCGTGCGGGTGCCGCCGTCGGCCTGGAGGACGTCACAGTCCAGCACGATGGTGTTCTCCCCCAGCGCCTTGTAGTCGATCGCCGCGCGCAGCGACCGGCCGATCAGCCGGGAGATCTCGTGGGTGCGGCCGCCGATCCGGCCCTTGACCGACTCGCGGTCCGAGCGGGTGTTGGTCGCCGAGGGCAGCATGGCGTACTCGGCCGTGACCCAGCCGAGGCCCGAGCCGGCGCGCCATCGCGGCACCCCGACCGAGGCCGACGCCGCGCACAGCACGCGGGTGCGGCCGAACTCCACGAGCACGGATCCGGCCGGGTGGTCCTGCCAGCCGCGGGTGAACTTGATGGGGCGGAGCTCGTCGTCGGCGCGACCGTCGGCACGTGTCATGCGGGTGAGCCTAGACAGTGCCCGATCTGACCAGACCAGTAGGCGTCCCGAAGTAGACCACTGGAGACAGGACCGACCCTCCGGGTCCAGAATCACGGCTGCGTCGAACGCTGCCTGGGGAGGGAGCCAGATGTTCGCACTGTCCTTTGCACGTCGTGCCCGGACGATGGTTGGAGTCGTCTCCGCCACCGTCGTCGCGTCCGCGCTGGCGGTCGCCACCACCGGCACGCCGGCCCACGCCGACGGCCTGCTGCCGTACGTCCCGTGGTCGTCGTACCTGCCGGGGTGGACCGACGAGTACGTCCCGAGCAGCGACAACGACTGCGTGGCCGGCCGGTCGAACTGCCTGAACGCCACCCTGAAGGAGCAGAGCCGGATCGCGGACGACACGGCGGGCAGCTGCAGCCACAATGCGGTGTTCGCCCGCGCGTACGTCCGGATGACCCAGCTCTACGGCTACACCAGGGCGATCCCGGGCTACTACCAGGACGTGCCCTACTTCAACCACGTGGACGCGGTGTTCGCCCGGTACTACACCGACGCCTACTACAACTGGCAGGGCGGCAACCGCGCCGCGGTGCCGCAGTCGTGGCTGACCGCCTTCGACGCGGCGAAGAGCAAGTTGGTGAGCGGGACCGGCGACCTGCTGCTCGGCATGAACGCCCACATCAACCGGGACCTGCCCTACGTGATGGCCGCCGTCGGCCTGGTCGCCCCGGACGGCTCGTCGCGCAAGGGCGACTACGACGCCGTCGAGGCCTGGCTGTACGACGCCACGGCACCGTTGATCGCCGAGTTCTCCGCACGCTTCGACCCGACCATGGACGACACGCAGGACCCGTTCGGGATCGGCAACTGGGCGCTGTTCCAGATGGTGTCCGCCTGGCGGGAGAACGCCTGGCGCAACGCCGAGGCGCTGGTCTCGGCGCCCACGCCGGAGGCCCGCGCGCTCGTGGCGGCCAACATCGAGGCCGACGCCAACGCCGCGGCCCGGACGATCCTGACCTCGCAGTCCTACCTCCCGCTGCTCACCTCGACCGTGCCGCGCGACAACTACTGTGCCGCGCACAAGGGCGATGCCCCACCGGTGCCGTACGCCTTCGGCTACGCGTCCCCGTGGGGCTACGCCTACTGAGCTCGCTGGCACGCACGGACGGGTGGCACCGTATCTGCCCGGAGCCACCCGTCCCTCTGTGCTGGGGGGTCACTTCACCTCGGCGCCGAGCACCCGGCGCAACCCGATCGTCAGCGGGATGACCAGCCAGATCACCCCGGCGACGGCCAGGTGCGCCCAGTCCTTGCCACTCATGCTGGCGTCGACCAGCGGCCCCTGGGCGAAGTTGAAGTCGAACCACGGGCGCGCGTCGTGGAACCAGCCGATCGTCTGCGCACCCCACTCGAACAGCCCGGGCAGGACGAAGGAGTACACGAAGTAGAGGACGATCGCCGCCGCGGTGTTGATCAGCACCATCCCGAAGGTGAAGCCGGTCAGCAGCCCGAGGAGCTGCAGAAGGAAGAAGCCGAGGACCTCGGCGACCGGAACGCCCCAGACCGGTCCGCCCCCGTCGACGGCCGCGAACAGCAGGTTGCCCAGCACGCCGAGCAGCAGCGCGAGCGCGACGGCGCCGGTCGCGAGCAGCACCGAGCAGTAGAGCTTCGCCACGATCGTGCGCGACCGGTGCGGCTCCAGCGTGAACGTCACCAGTGCGGTGCGCTGTCCCCACTCGCTGGTCACCGACATGATCCCGAGGACGGGGAGCAGGATCCCCATCGGGATGCTCATCGAGGTCAGGAACGAGTGGAAGGTCAGGTGCAGGTCCTGGGCTGCTCCGACCCAGATCTGGATCAGCAGGACCAGCGCCGTGATGGCACCGATCGCGATCAGGAGCCACATGCCGGCGCGCGTGTCCGCCATCTTGCGCAGCTCGACGCGGACCAGCCGCGACATCGGGATCGGGGCGGTCTGCGAGACGTCGAGGGTCTCGCCGTACGTCATCGTCGCGCTCATGCCTGTACTCCTTCGGTCACGTCGTCACGGGCGTCGTCGGCGGTGAGCTCGAGGAAGAGCTCCTCGAGGCCCGCTCCCTCCGCGGGCCGCAGCTCGGTGAGGACGACCGCGGCCGCCGCCGCGGCGCGGCCGACGTCGAGGGGCTCGTGGTCGGTGCGCAGCCCACCGTCGCCGGACGGAGTCGCCTTGATGCCGGCCTCCGCCAGCGCCGCGGCGAGCTTCTGCGGGTGCTCGGCGCGCACGAACGTGCCCTGGGTCTGGAGCAGCTCGGCCTTGGTGCCCTGGGCCACGATCCGGCCACGGCCGATCAGCACCATGTCGTCGGCGATCATCTCGACCTCGTGCAGCAGGTGCGACGACAGCAGCACGGTGCCGCCGCGCTCCGCGTAGCCACGCAGCAGGCTGCGCATCCAGTGGATCCCCGCGGGGTCGAGTCCGTTGGCCGGCTCGTCGAGGATCAGCACCGACGGGTCGCCGATCAGCGCGCTGGCGATGCCGAGGCGCTGGCGCATCCCCAGGGAGTAGTTGCTGACCCGCCGCTTCGACTCGCTCTCGGAGAGGCCGACCAGCTGGAGCATGTCGTCGACCCTCGACTCCGGCAGGCCCATCGTCAGCGCAGCCAGTGCCAGCACCTCGCGGCCGGTCCGGCCGGCGTGCTGGGCCGAGGCGTCGAGGAGCACGCCGACATGGCGGCCCGGGTTGGGGATGTCGGCGTACCTCAGGCCGCCGATCGTGATGGTGCCGTGATCGGCCGGGGTGAGCCCGACCATGATCCGCATGCTCGTGGACTTGCCGGCGCCGTTGGGCCCGAGGAAGCCGGTCACGCGACCGGCCTTGGCCACGAAGGACACGTCGTCCACGGCGGTGAACCCGCCGTAGGTCTTGGTCACGCCTTCGAGTTTGATCATGGGTCGATCATGCCGGGCCCGCGCGGGTGGTGCATCGGCCCCCGGGATCGACCCGGGCCGACCAAAGTCGCGGTTGCCGGGACCCCGGTCGCTGGCCCCCCGAGCCCTTCGGTCCCTAGCCTTGGGGTGTGCTCGAGCCCGGTCCGGAGGACTACAACACTCCCCTGACGCGCTGGGACCGGATCTGGCGGTTCCTGCTGTGCCTGGCGATCTCGGGCCTCGCCTGGGGCGAGATCGGGTACCGCGAGTGGCAGCAGGGCTCGCCGTGGTTCTGGATCGACCTCGCCGGAGGTGTGACGTCGTTCGGCGTGGCGCACTTCCGCCGGCGCTGGCCACTCGGGACCGCGCTGGTGCTCACCTTCTTCGGACTCTTCTCCATGTCCTCCGCCGGCCCTGGCGTGCTCGCCGTCGTGTCCCTGTGCACCCGCCGCAACCTGCGGCAGATCATCCCGGTCGCGGTGCTCAACATCGCCTTCGGCCAGCTCTACTCGTACTGGCAGCCCGCGGGGAAGCAGGATCCTCCGTGGGTGACGTTCACCTTCGGCGTCGCGATCACCGTGGCGATCGTCATCTTCGGCATGTACGTCGGCTCACGGCGCGAGCTGATCTGGACGCTGCGCGAGCGGGCCCGCCAGGCCGAGGCCGAGCAGGAGCTGCGCGTCGGCCGGGCCCAGTCGGCCGAGCGCGAGCGGATCGCCCGCGAGATGCACGACGTGCTCGCCCACCGGATCTCCCTCGTCACCATGCACGCCGGGGCGCTGGCCTACCGCACCGACCTCCCGCCCGAGCAGGTCCGCGAGACCGCCCGGCTGATCCAGGCCAAGGCGCACGAGGCGATGACCGACCTGCGCCAGGTGCTCGGCATGCTGCGAGGCGAGGACGGCGTACCCGACCGGCCGCAGCCGACCCTCGACGACCTCGACACGCTGATGGACGAGGCCCGCACCAGCGGCATGGTCGTCGAGTACGCCGAGCACCTCCCGTCCGGACACCGGCCGGCCGAGCAGGTAGGCCGCACGGTGTACCGGATCGTGCAGGAGGCGCTCACCAACGCGCGCAAGCACGCCGCCGGCACGCACGTGTCGGTGTCGATCGCCGGCGACGCCGACCGCGGCATCACGGTGCTCGTCGGCAACGCGAAGCCGGTCGGCCGGTTCACGCGTCCGCGGGCGCCCGGCTCCGGTCTCGGCCTCGTCGGCCTGCGCGAGCGGGCCGCCCTCACCGGGGGCACCTTGACCATCGACGAGACCGACCGCGCCTTCACCCTGCGAGGATGGCTCCCGTGGGCGACGTGATCCGGATCCTCATCGTCGACGACGACCCGCTGGTGCGCAGCGGCCTGGCCCTCATCCTCGGCGGCAGCGAGTCGCTGGAGGTCGTCGGCCAGGCAGCCCATGGGCGCGACGGGCTCGCCGCGGTCGCCGAGCACAGGCCGGACGTCGTGCTCATGGACATCCGGATGCCGGTCATGGACGGCATCGAGGCGACGGCGGCGCTCTCGGCGCTGCCCGACCCGCCGAAGGTGATCGTGCTGACCACCTTCGACGCCGACGACTACGTGCTCAGGGCGCTGTCCGCCGGGGCGAGCGGCTTCCTGCTCAAGGACACCGCTCCCGAGGACATCGTCGCGGCGGTGCACAAGGTCGCCGACGGCGAGCCGATGCTCTCCCCCAGCGTCACGACCACGCTGATCCAGCAGGTCACCGCACAGCACTCACCGGAGCGTGCCCAGGTCGCGGTGGAGCGGATGGACCGGCTGACCGACCGCGAGCGTGACGTCGCGCTCGCCGTCGGACGGGGACTCAGCAACGCCGAGATCGCCCAGCAGCTCTACCTGAGCGTGCCCACCGTCAAGGCCCACATCGGGCGGCTGTTCATGAAGCTCGAGGTCGACAACCGGGTGCAGATCGCGCTGTGCGTCCACGACGCGGGGCTCGGGGGCTAGGTCAGATCTCGTAGGTCTTGCCGGGCACGGCCAGCTCGAGCGGGCCGTCGTACGTCGTGCTCGCCTCCCGCAGCATCACCTGGGCGTCGTGCCAGGGCGGCACGTGCGTGAGCACGAGCCGACGCGCCTGCGCCTCGGTCGCCACCTGGCCGGCCTCGACCCCGGTGAGGTGCAGGTCCGGCGGGTTGTCGTGACCGTCGACGAAGGACGCCTCGCAGAGGAACAGGTCGGCTTCGTGCGCCGTGGCCACCAGGGTCGGACACGCGCCGGTGTCGCCGGAGTAGGCGAGGGTGCGCCCGTCGGCCTCGATGCGCAGGCCGTACGCCGTGACCGGGTGCGCCACCTCGCTCGCCGTGATGGTGAACGGGCCGACCGCGACCAGGCCGGTGTAGGGCCGGAAGTCGAACTCCTCGTTCATGCCCGGGTCCTCGTCGAGGTCGTAGGCCTTGGCCATCCGGACCGCGGTCTCCTGCGGGCCCCACACCGGGATCCGGGGCTGCGGGCCGGTCGGGTGGTACTTGCGGAGGACGTAGAACCCGCACAGGTCCAGGCAGTGGTCCGCGTGGAGGTGCGAGAGCAGGACGGCGTCGACGCTGACCGGGTCGATGTAGCGCTGGAGCACGCCCAGGGCGCCGCTGCCCAGGTCGAGCAGGACCCGCCAGGTGCGGCCCTCGTGCTCGGACTCGAGGAGGTAGCAGCTCGCCGGCGACTCCGGCCCCGGGTAGGAGCCGGAGGCCCCGATCACCGTCATCCTCACGCCGACACCACCCCGCCGCTCACGGGGTCATCACCCATCCGCCACCGGCGAACTGTGCGACCCGCTCGAGCTCGGGCCCGAGGAAACGCTGGCCGATCCTGCCGAACTCCTCGGGCTGTCCGGTGGTGAGGAAGCGGTGCACCGGCACGACCTCCGCGTCCTGCTGGAGGCCCTGCGAGGTGAGCACCCGGTAGACGTCCTTGGCGCACTCCTCGGCACTGCTGACGAAGGTGACGTCGTCGCCCACGACGTAGGAGATGACCCCGGTGAGCAGCGGGTAGTGCGTGCAGCCCAGCACCAGGGTGTCGACACCGGCGGCCACCAGCGGGTCGAGGTACTCGTGGGCGACCGCCAGCAGCTCGTCACCTCCGGTGATCCCCTTCTCGACGAACTCGACGAACCGCGGGCAGGCCCGGGTGGTCAAGGTGATCTGCGGCGCCGCCGCGAACGCGTCCTCGTAGGCCAGCGACTCGGCCGTGGCCCGGGTGCAGATCACGCCGATGTGCCCACTGCGGGTCGCCGAGACCGCGCGTCGCGTGGCAGGGAGGATCACCTCGACCACCGGGACGTCGTACCGCTCCCGCGCGTCGCGCAGCACCGCCGCGCTCGCGGAGTTGCACGCGATCACCAGCATCTTCACGCCCTGGTCGACGAGGTGGTCCAGGCACTCGAGCGCGTACTCACGGACCTCGCCGATCGGCTTCTGGCCGTAGGGCTGGCGCGCGGTGTCACCCAGGTATAGGACGGACTCGTGCGGCAGCTGGTCGATCACCGCACGGGCCACGGTGAGTCCACCGAATCCCGAGTCGAAGATGCCAATGGGTGCGTCCGTCACGGGGGCAAGGCTAGTTGTCCCGGACGCCGAGCGGGGGGATGGCGACCCAGATCACGTCGCGCGCGTCACCTCGACGGCAACCGCCGGCGCCACCGCGCCGCGCTGGACGCGCAGCGCGACGAGGAAGACCAGAAGGCCCGCGACGGCGAGCCCGGCACCCACCAGGCTCGGCGCCCGGTAGCCGTGGCCGGCCTCGATCACCAGCGCGCCCAGCCACGCGCCGAGCCCGTTCGCGATGTTGAGCGCCGAGTGGTTCAGCGCCGCGCCGAGCATCTGGGCGTCGCCGGCGACGTGCATCAGCCGGAGCTGGAGGTTGATCGCGAGCACCGACCCGAGGACCCCGACCAGCAGCACCAGCAGCCACAGCGCGACCGGTACGCCGGCGAGCAGCCAGATCAGCACCAGGACCCCGATCGCCGCCACGAACCCGGCGACGACCGAGCGCTCGACGTCCCAGTCGGCCAGCCGGCCGGCGAGCCAGGAGCCGGCGACCGAGCCGATCCCGAACGCGAGCAGGAACCACGGGATCACCGAGCGGCCGAGCCCCGCCTCACGGGTGACCAGCGGCGCGACGTAGCTGTACATGGCGAAGATGCCACCGAAGCCGACCATGCCGGCGGTGACCGCGAACAGCACCTGCGGGCGCTTGAGGGCCTGCAGCTCGGCGGCCACGGTCGCGTCCTTGTTGCCCGGGCTGTGCGGCACCACGGCCAGGAGGAGCACGCCGGTCACGATCGTGATCACGACCACGCCCCAGTACGCACTGCGCCAGCCGAGACCCTGGCCGAGCCAGGTGCTCGCCGGCACGCCGAGCACGGTCGCGACCGACAGCCCGAGCATCACGCCGCTGACGGCGCGCCCCTTGCGCTCGGGCGGGACCAGCGAGGCGGCGATCAGCGACGCCACCCCGAAGTAGGCGCCGTGCGGCAGCCCGGCCAGGAAGCGCGCCCCCATCACCGGCCAGTACCCGTGCGCCACGGCCGTGACCGCGTTGCCGACGCCGAGCGCGAGCACGAGGGCCACGGCGAGCTCCCTGCGCGGCAGCCGGGCGCCCAGCGAGACGATCACCGGAGCTCCGACGACGACACCGAGGGCGTACGCCGAGATGATGTGCCCGGTCCTGGGGATGGACTCGCCGATGCCGCGGGCGATCTCCGGGAGGAGTCCCATCGTGACGAACTCGGTCGTCCCGATCGCGAACCCGCCGAGGGCCAGCGCCGTGATCGCGACCAGTACGTGCCGGGGACGGACGGGCGCGGCGGACGGCGGGGTGGTCAGGTCGGCGGCGGACACATCAGGGGAAGTCGCCGGCGACACGATCCATTCCTCCTGTGTGAGCCATTGCACATCGCCGTTCGTCCTGTTTGGATCATGCAGGTCAGTGGGCGGTACGGCTCGATCAGCCGGCACCGCCTTGTTTCGGGTGAAAGAGATGACACATGCCTCGCATCAGACGGAGGGCGACCTGCGCCCTGGCGGCAACCGCCGCCCTCGCGCTCGGTACAGCATTTCAGGGACTCACCGCGTACGCCGAACCCGCCGGCCCCGGCCAGCGGCACACCGACGGCGGCCACGGTGGTGACGTCCGCAACGTCGGACCGGACTACAACCAGGGCAAGGCGCTCGACCTGAACAAGACCCGGGTCCGGCAGCCGCAGTCGATGATGTCCGCCCTCGGCGCGGACCCCTCGGTCGGCACCACCAAGACCTGGCTGGGCCTGAACGACTTCACCAGCAAGCTGTACCCGAAGAACTACACGCTGCGGGGCGTGGGCGACCACATCCAGGTGTGGGTCGCCACCGACACGACCTTCCCCGCCGGTGACTGCCGCAACGACCTCGGCCTGACCCAGGTCACCGACGACCAGGTCACCAGCTTCGTCCACGAGTTCGACACCAACATCTACCCGAAGGAGTCGAGCACGTTCTCGACTCCCCCGAACCGCGACGGCGCCGGCGGTGCCGACCTCGCGGGCCAGCTCGGGCAGCCCGGCGACTACTACCAGGTGTCCGCCGACCAGGCCGACGACATCGTCGTGCTCGTCGACAACGTCCGCGACGCGAACTACTACGACCCGTCGACGCCCGACGGCCAGACCTACATCGCGGGCTTCTTCTACTCGGTGTTCAACGAGGCGTTCGACCGCAACGTGATGACGATCGACGCCTACGACTGGCTGCACCGCACCGGGGCGAACCCGCCCGATGACAGCACCGACCCGGCGTACGTCGCGTGCGCGCAGGCGCAGGGCTCCACCCGCCCGTACGGCGGCGCGAAGCCGCACCTCTACGAGGGCACCTTCGCCCACGAGTACCAGCACCTCCTCGAGTACTACGAGGACCCGGCCGAGGTTTCCTGGGTCAACGAGGGCCTCTCCGACTGGGCACAGACCCTGGTCGGGTACGTCGACCCGTCGATCGCCCCCGACCAGCCGGGCGCGGACAGCCACCTGGCGTGCATCCAGGGTTTCCAGCCGCCCAACTTCGGAGGTCCGGAGAACTCCCTGACCCTCTGGGGTGACCAGGGCGGGCCCGAGATCCTCTGCGACTACGGGGCGGCGTACAGCTTCATGGAGTACCTCGCCAGCCACTACGGCCAGGCCTTCATGACCGCGCTGCACCGCAGCGACGCCACCGGGCTCACCGGTCTCGACGCGGTCCTGGACCAGTTCCACGCCCACAAGTCGGCGCAGCAGACCCTCCACGACTGGGCGGCTGCCCTGGCCCTCGACTCCGTGGTGGGCCACCGCCGGCTGAAGAGCGCGAGCGCCCGGGCCCTGTCCATCGGCTCGATGAACGCGAAGATCAACTGGGACACCGCCCAGGCCTACGACACCCCGGGTGCGCCGGCCAACGGCTCGGACTACGTGCGTCTGCGCGGGGCCGACGGCCAGTACCTCAGCGCCGCCCAGCTGCGCAGCATCACCTTCGACGGAGCCACGTCGCTGGCACCGGACCCGGTCGAGTGGGAGGAGTCCGCCACCCCACCGGACGCCACGACCGACACCACCACGTGCGGCAACGTCGGCACCGGCGCCGGTCCGGCCGCGCTGTACTCCGGCTGCGGCGAGAACCTCGACCGCTCGATCGTCCGTCAGGTCGCGGTGCCGGCCGGTGGCGGGTCGCTCACCTTCGACGCCCTGTGGGACACCGAGCCCGGGTGGGACTACGGCTTCGTCCAGGTGTCCGACGACGGCGGCAAGACCTGGACCAGCCTGGCGACCGCCGACACGACGACCGACCACGACCCGGGCGCGATCCCGGGGGTCACGTCGCAGCTGCCGGGCTTCACCGGCGACAGCGGCACCTGGAAGACCGAGACCGCTGACCTGTCGGCGTACGCCAACAAGAACGTGCTGGTCGGGTTCCGCTACATCACCGACTCGGGCGTCAACGAGGCCGGCTTCTGGGTGCGCAACATCGCCGTCGCCGGCGCGCCGGTCCCGAGCACCCTTGAGGGCTGGCAGACGATCACGCAGGTGAGCCCGCCGCCGGTTGCCGGGTTCACCGTCCAGCTGGTCGCGTACGACGCGCACGGCCGCGCCTGGTACCACCGGCTGCACCTCGACGGCTCCTTCGACGGTGCCCTGTCCGGTCGTGCCCTCGCGCACCGACTCGGCAAGCAGGCAGGCGTCGTCGGCGCCATCGTGATGCAGGACGACCCGACCGAGACGGTCACCCAGCAGGCGCGCTACACCCTCACCGCCAACGGCGTGGTCCAGCCCGGCGGCTGATCCGTCGAGCGGCCAGCTCGTCGTGCTCGAGTGGTCAGCTGGTCTCCCCCGCGGAGACCAGCTGACCACTCGTCGTTGACGGACTGGCTGGTCGACGAGGACGAGCCGGCGACTCAGCGGGAGCCGCGGAGGATCCACCAGAGGCCGACGACCGGGAGCACCAGCGGGACGTAACCGTAGCCGCTCCCGAAGTCCGACCAGACGGTCGCGTCGGCGTAGTCCTGCGGCCAGAGCACGCTGGTGAACCCGACAACCAGGACACCGACCAGCTCGATGCCCACCGCCGCCAGGGCGATCGAGCGGCGGCCCGTGGCCAGGGCCCAGGTCGCGACGATGTACACCACCGCGGCGAAGGCGGAGAGGGCGTACGGCACCGGCGCCTCGGACGCCTTGGTCGCCAGCTGCACCGATGAGCGACCGGTCGCGCTCAGCGCGAAGATGCCGTAGACGAACACGAGCACGCGCCCGAAGCCGGCGCCCGTCGTCCGGGCCTCCCGCTCAGACATGGGTCGACCAGATGTCGTGGAGCCGCAGGAACAAGACCGGCAGCACGACCACGCCGACCAGGAGGACCCCCGTGCCGCTCCTGGTGCGCTCGGCCCAGGCCCAGCCGGCCGCCAGGGGCACGATGACCAGCGCACCGACGAGGTAGCCGACGTAGGTGCCGACGGAGACACCCTCGTGGTCGTCGAAGACCCGGGCCAGGCCGAGGACCAGCTGGGCGACCAGGCCGACCTCGACCAGGGCGAGCAGCGCGTACGTCACCGGTCCCGGGCGGACGTCGCGCACGATCAGCACGATCAGCTGCACGGCGACCAGTCCGCACAGGACCGAGAGCGCGATCTGGAGGGTGGTCATGTCTATGTCCCGCCTAGGCCCAGAGCTGACCCTCGAGGCGCTCCTCGGCCTCGTCGACGGTGCCCTCGTAGGCGCCGGTGGAGAGGTACTTCCACCCGCCGTCCGCGACCACGAAGACGATGTCGGCCCGCTCCCCCGCCTTGACCGACTTCGCCGCCTGCCCCAGCGCGGCGTGCAGGATCGCCCCGGTGGAGATGCCGGCGAAGATGCCCTCGGACTCGAGCAGCTCGCGGACGCGACGGACCGCGTCCCGCGGGCCCACCGAGAAGCGGGAGTCGATCAGCGACGCGTCGTACAGCTCGGGGACGAAGCCTTCGTCGAGGTTGCGCAGCCCGTAGACGAGCTCGCCGTAGCGGGGCTCGGCGGCCACGATCCGCACGTGCGGCGCGTGCTCGCGGAAGTACCGCCCGGCGCCCATCAGCGTGCCGGTCGTGCCGAGGCCGGCCACGAAGTGGGTGACCGACGGGAGGTCTGCGTGGATCTCGGGCGCGGTGCCCTCGTAGTGCGCCAGGGCGTTGGCCGGGTTGCCGTACTGGTAGAGCATCACCCAGTCCGGGTGCTCGGCCGCGATCTGCTTGGCGACCCGGACGGCTTCGTTCGAGCCGCCGGCGGCCGGGCTGGAGACGATCTCGGCGCCCCACATGCGCAGCAGCAGGCGGCGCTCCTCGGAGGTGTTCTCCGGCATCACGCACACGAGCCGGTACCCGCGCAGCTTGGCCGCCATCGCCAGCGAGATGCCGGTGTTGCCCGAGGTCGGCTCCAGGATCGTGCAGCCCGGTCGCAGGGTGCCGTCCTTCTCCGCCTCCTCGACCATCCGCAGCGCCGCCCGGTCCTTGATCGACCCGGTGGGGTTCTGGTCCTCGAGCTTGGCCCACAACCGCACGTCCGGGGACGGCGAGAGCCGCGGCAGGCCCACGAGCGGGGTGCCGCCGACGGTGTCGATCAGGCTGTCGAAGCGCATCTCAGCGAGTGGTCGAGCCCTGGTGGGAACCGCCGGCCACGGCGGGGAGCACGACGACCTGGTCGCCGTCACTGAGCGCGGTCTGCAGGCCGCCGGTGAACCGGACGTCCTCGTCGTTGACGTAGACGTTGACGAAGCGCCGCAGGTCGCCCTGCCCGCCCTTGTCCTCGATCAGTCGCTCCTTGATCCCGGGGTGGTTGGCCTCCAGGTCGTCGATGAGCGCGGCGAGGGTCGCCCCGCTCGCATCGACCGCCTTCTCGCCGCCGGTGTAGGTGCGCAGGATCGTGGGGATCCGGACCTCGATGGCCATGGTTCTCCTATGCGTTGACTGACGAAACGGTTCGGCGCTCACGTGAGGGACTCGTCGAGGACCTCGACTGGTTCCTCAGTCACCTCACCGTCGATGATTCTGTACGACCTGAACTCCACCGGGCCGTCGGTATTCCCGTGCTCTCGTGTGGAGACGAGCACATAGTGCGCGCCGGGCTCGTTGGCCAGGCCGATGTCGGTCCGGCTCGGGTAGGCCTCCGTCGCGGTGTGCGAGTGGTAGATGACCACCGGCTCCTCGTCGTGGGCCCACATCTGCTTGTAGAGCGCGAGCAGCTCGGTGGAGTCGAACTCGTAGAACGTCGGGGACCCGGCGGCGTTGACCATCGGCACGTGCCGGCTGGGTACGTCGGATCCCTCGGCCCCCGCGACGATCCCGCAGGCCTCGTCGGGGTGGTCCCGCTTGGCGTGCGCGACGATCGCGTCGTACAGCGTCCGGTCGAGTCTCAGCACGTGGACAAGCGTATGGGAGGGACCCTCGCCGGACCCGCGTGGCCCAGCCCGCGGACGCGACCGGACCGCAGGCGGGACCGTCAGGAGATCGCCTGGACCAGGGTCTCCTGCAGGTAGCCGACCCAGTCGTAGATGTCGTGCACCTGGGCGCGGGGGTCGTCGTCGGGCAGGGAGTACCAGAAGTCCTCGTCGCCCTCCTCGATGCCGAGCCGGGTCGCGATCGCCAGCCGCATGTCGGTGAACGACCGCAGCCAGGTGAGCGCGGTCGCCGGGTCCAGCTCGACGTCGATGAACAGGCCGTCCTCCGGCTCGGCCGGCAGCCCGGCGTCCTCGAGGGTGTCGATCACGGTGGCCGCGCCCGCAGCCTTGCCGTTGCGCAGGTCGCTCTCGGTGTAGCGGCGGAACTCCGCGGCGGCCTCGTCGTCCTCGGGGTACGCCGTGGGGAACAGCCGGGCGAGCACCGGGTCCTCCGGCTCGCGGGTCGGTCCGCTGAAGTCGAGGAGGTCCTCGAGGGAGTCCGCGGCGATCTCCTCGGTGGCCGACTCGTTGCGCAGCAGCTCGATCAGCTGGCCGGCGAGGGAGCGCAGCAGGTCGGCCTCGAACGCGGTGAACGTGGTCACCGCGGCCCCTGACCGCCGGTGGCGCGTGAACCCGCTCACGGGGCGTCGGCCTTCTGCATGGTCGCCCAGAGGCCGTACTCGTGCATCGCCTGCACGTCGCGCTCCATCTCCTCGCGGCTCCCGGTCGACACGACCGACTTCCCGTCGTAGTGCACCTCGAGCATCAGCTTCTCGGCCTTCGACCGGGAGTAGCCGAAGTACGTGGTGAAGACGAAGGTGACGTAGGACATGAGGTTCACCGGGTCGTTCCAGACGATCGTCACCCAGGGGGTCGCCAGCTGGGTGAGGTCGTCGGTCACCGGCTCGTCGAGCTCGACAGGGCTGGGAGCAGACATGGCTCCAACCCTAGTCTTCGAGGGTGACGTCGACCGCACTGCTGACCGACCACTACGAGCTGACCATGCTGCAGGCCGCGTTGGCCGCGGGGACGGCGCACCGCAGGTCGGTGTTCGAGCTGTTCCCCCGACGCCTCCCCGAAGGTCGCCGGTACGGCGTCGTCGCCGGCGTCGGGCGCCTGCTCGAGGAGCTCCCGGAGTTCAGGTTCGGGCCGGCCGAGATCGACTTCCTGAGACGGGAGCGGATCGTGGACGAGCCGACGCTCGCCTGGCTCGCGGACTACCGCTTCACCGGCGACATCTGGGGGTACCCGGAGGGCGAGGTCTACTTCCCGTACTCACCGCTGGTCGTCGTGGAGGCGAGCTTCGCCGAGGCGGTGCTGCTCGAGACGCTGCTGCTGTCGGTCTACAACCACGACTGTGCGATCGCCTCCGCCGCCTCGCGGATGACCTGGGCGGCGGGCGACCGGCCGTGCATCGAGATGGGCTCGCGTCGTACCCACGAGGAGGCGGCGGTGGCCAGCGCCCGGGCGGCGTACGTCGCCGGCTTCGCGAGCAGCTCCAACCTCGAGGCGCGGCGTCGGTACGGCGTCCCGACGGCCGGTACCAGCGCGCACTCGTTCACGCTGCTGCACGACACCGAGCGGGATGCGTTCCGGGCGCAGGTGAGCTCGCTCGGGGAGGGCACGACGCTGCTGGTCGACACCTACGACGTCGCCGAGGCCGTCCGGGTGGGCGTGGAGGTCGCGGGCACCGGGCTGGGCGCGGTGCGGATCGACTCCGGCGACCTCGGCGTCCTCGCGGCCCAGGTGCGGGCGCAGCTCGACGACCTGGGCGCGGACCGCACCCGGATCCTGGTCACCTCCGACCTCGACGAGTTCGCGCTCGCGTCGCTCGCGTCGGCGCCCGTCGACGGGTACGGCGTCGGCACGGAGGTCGTGACGGGCAGCGGCCACCCGACCTGTGGCTTCGTCTACAAGCTGGTCGCCCGCGCCGACGACGCGGGGGCGATGGTCGACGTGGCCAAGAAGAGCAAGGACAAGATCTCGGTCGGTGGCCGCAAGTACGCACTGCGCCGCCTCGACGCCGACGGCGTGGCCGAGGCGGAGGTGATCGGCATCGGCTCTCCGCCGACCGGTGACGCCAACGACCGCCCGTTGCTGGTGCCCCTGGTCACGGCCGGCGAGGTCGTCGGCGCCGAGCCGCTCCCGGCCGCCCGTGACCGGCACCTGCGTTCACGCGAGGAGCTGCCGCTGCGCGCACGCCAGCTGCAGAAGGGCGAGCCGGCGATCCCGACCCGCCACCAGTGAGGTCAGTCGAGTGAGGCCTTGTGCACCGGCGAGTGGCGCCTTGTGCACCCTTGAGTCCGGCGACGTGCACCTGCGGCGTACGGCGGGGTGCACCAACCCCGACTCGACGGGGCACGGCTCCCCACTCGACGGAGCAGGTGTCCCGACTCGCGGGGACACTTCTCCCTACTCGACGACGGCCCGGAGGTCGGCGATCAGGCCGTCTTCGTCGAACCGGACCAGGTCGACCACCCGCACGACCATCGGGTCGCCCCCGGTCGGCACCTCGATCGTGAAGTGCACGGCCGCGTGGTCGCCCGTGACGAGGAGCGGCCCGGTGAGCTCGGTGCTGAACGCCACCTTGTTGGCGCGCTCGAAGAAGGCACGGATCGCGTCCTTGCCGACGTTCGGGGGCGTGCCCACCGGGTCCTCCTGGCGGGCGTCCTCGGCGAACAGCGCGAGGGTGGCGTCGAGGTCCTGCCGGCCGACTGCGGCGACGTACTCGCGGACCGCTGCTTCGATGTGTTCACGGGTGGGCATGGGCTCCACCCTGACAGATCGAGGCCACCTCGCTAGCCTCGACGCCATGGGGCGCGCGCTGATCGTGGTCGATGTGCAGAACGACTTCTGCGAGGGCGGCTCGCTGCCGGTGGAGGGCGGGGCCCGCGTCGCGAGCGAGATCAGCGAGCTGCTGCACCACTGGACGCGCAAGGACCCGAAGGCGCCGCCGTACGACGTCGTCGTCGCGACCAAGGACCACCACGTCGCCCCGGGCGCGCACTGGTCGGGCGAGCCCGACTTCGTCGACTCCTGGCCGGTGCACTGCCAGGTCGGCACCGACGGTGAGGCGTTCCACCCCAACCTCGACCCGCAGCCGTTCGACGCGGTCTTCCTCAAGGGCGAGCACGCGGCCGCCTACTCCGGTTTCGAGGGCCGCACCCACGACGGCACCGACCTGGCCACCTGGCTGCGCCGGCACCAGGTCGACGCGGTGGACGTCTGCGGCCTCGCCACCGACCACTGCGTGCGCGCCACCGCGCTCGACGCCGCCGGCAACGGGTTCGCGACCCAGGTGCTCACCGCGTTGTGCGCCGGGGTCGCGCCCGGCACCACCCAGGCCGCGCTCGCCGAGCTGCGCAGCGCCGGGGTCACGGTGGTCTGAGGGCGGGGTCCGCCCGGCGAGCACCCAGACGGCTACTCGCCGCGGAACTCCGCGCGTCGCTTCTGGCCGAAGGCCTGCATCCCCTCGGCGGCGTCCTCAGTGCGGAGCAGGACCGCCTGGCCGGCACGCTCCCGCTCGAAGGCACCGGGCAGCTGGCCGAGGGTCGCGGCGTTGACGGCCTTCTTGGTGGCCGCCTGCGCGAGCGGCGGGCCCGACGCGAGCCGGCGCACGACCTTGCCGAGCCCCTCGTCGTAGTCGTCGTCGGCGAAGACGTGCGAGACGAGGCCGGCGTCGTACGCCTCCTGCGCGCCGAGGAGGTCCGAGAGCAGCGCGAGCCGCATCGCCCGGGCGCGGCCGACCGCAGCCGCGACCGTCGCCGTGGCCCCGCCGTCGGGCATCAGCCCGATCCTGGTGAACCCGAGCGTCAGCGACGCCGAGGCCTTCGCCACGACCAGGTCGCAGGCGAGCGCGGCGCTCATGCCGACGCCGGCCGCGACGCCGTTGAGCCCGCACACCACCGGCTTGTCGCAGTCCACGATCGCCCGGATCAGCGCGTTGGCGGCGTCGACCGCGGTCCCGTCGTACTTCTCCTGGGGCGCGTCGCCGGTGAGGTCGGCGCCGGCGGAGAACGCGGCGCCGGTGCCGGTGACGACGACCACGCGGACGTCGTCGCGCGCCAGCGCACCGCGGAGCTCGGCGACCAGGCCGAGCACCATGTCGCCGGTCAGCGCGTTGAACGTCTCGGGGCGCTCCAGGGTCAGCCAGAGCGCCGCGTCGCGGAGCTCGACCCGGAGGCCGTCGTGGTCGTGCTCACCGGCGCTCACCCGACGACCTCGTCGGCGTACCGGGCCTTGAGCGTGCCCTTCACCAGCTTGCCGGTCGGCGTCCGCGGCAGGTCGTCGGTGACGATGAACTCCCGAGGCACCTTGAAGTGCGCGATCCGCTCGCGCCCGTAGGCGGTGAGCCGCTCGGCGAGGTCCGGTGCAGGCTCGCCGGCCGGTTCGACGTACGCCACGACCCGCTCCCCCATCTCCTCGTCGGGTACGCCGATCACGGCGATGTCGGCGACCTCGGGGTGCAGCGCGTAGAGATCCTCGATCTCCTGCGGGTAGATGTTCACGCCGCCGCTGATGATCATGAACGCCTTGCGGTCGGTGAGGAACAGGTAGCCCTCCTCGTCGAGGTAGCCGAGGTCGCCGACCGTCGCCCAGCTCGGGTGCTCGGGGTGCTGCGTGGCGGCGGTCTTCTCGGGGTCGCCGTGGTAGCTGAACGGCATCGCCTCCCGCTCGAAGTAGACCGTGCCGACCTCGCCGGGGCCGAGCAGCCGGCCGTCGGGCGCGCAGATCCGCGGGATCCCGAGCAGCGGCTTGCCGACCGTGCCGGGGCGGGCCAGCCAGTCGGCCGAGTTCACGTACGTCGCCCCGATCGCCTCGGTGCTCGCGTAGTACTCGTGCACGACCGGGCCGAGCCAGTCGATGATCTGCCGCTTCACCTCGACCGGGCAGGGCGCGGCGGCGTGCACCACCTGGCGCAGCGAGGAGACGTCGGCGGCCAGCCTGGTCTCCTCGGGGAGCTTCAGCAGACGCACGAACATCGTCGGCACCACCTGGGTGTCGGTGACCCGGTAGCGCTCGACGGCGTCCAGGAACGCGGCGGGGTCGAACTTCTCCATCAGGACGACGGTGCCGCCGAGCGCCATCACCACGCCCATGAACCGCAACGGTGCCGCGTGGTAGGCGGGCGCCGGCGAGAGGTAGACGGTGTCCGGCCCGTAGCCGAACAGGCCGCCGAAGATCGCGACGTAGGGGTAGCCGGGCTCGTCGACGGAGATCGGCAGGAGCGGGATCTTGATGCCCTTGGGGCGTCCGGTCGTGCCCGAGGAGTAGAGGAAGTCGTCGCCGTGCGGCTGCTCGGCCAGCGGCTCCGGCGACGAGGCGGCCAGCGCGGCCTCGAAGTCGGCGAACCCCGCGACCTCGCCGCCGTAGGCGAGCCGGTGGCCCACGTCGAGGTCCGGCGCGATCGCCTCGACCAGGGCACGCTTCCCCGCCGAGACGATCAGCGCCCGCGCGCCGCAGTCCGCCACGATGTACGCCGCTTCGTCGGGGCCGAGGTTGTGGTTGACCGCCGTGACGTAGAGGCCGGAGCGGAGCGCCGCCCAGTACACGACGAACACCTCGGGCCGGTTCTCGGACACGAACGCGATCACGTCGCCGGGTCGCAGGCCCGCGTCGTACAGGTGCCGGGCGAGGCGGGCGCTGCGTTCCTCGAGCTCGGCGTACGTCGTGACGGCGCCGGAGCCCGCCATCACCAGTGCCGGCTTGTCGGGAGTCGTCCTGGCCCAGGTTCCGGGGTACATGGCGCCATCCAAGACGTTGACAGTATTACTGTCAATGACGTCCACGGGCGCGCCGACCGACCTCCGGGGCATGCCGGTGCCCCGGCCAAGGGGGCATCTGGCCGGGTCCGGGGCGGGGCAGCTACTGGTCGGGTGGTTCGGGTGGGTCGACCGGGGGTGGGGTGAGGTCGGTGGTGCCGGTCCGGTCGCGGAGGTAGGTGTAGCCGCGTGGGCTGCGCCAGAGGAACACCCCGGGCTGGATCATCGCGTAGGACCAGCCGCCGTGGGTCTTCATCCGGTGATGCAACCGGCACAGGCAGGCCAGGTTGTCGGTGCAGGTCTGGCCGGGTGGCCCGTCGGGGTCGTAGGGGATGAGGTGATCCAGGTCGCAACGCCTCGCGGGACGCTGGCACCACGCGAACACACACGTCCGATCCCGGAGGCGGACGCTCTCGGCGATCCGGGCCGGTATCTCGTACCCATCAGCAGCCAACGGGGTGTTCAGGTCGACCACCGGCTTCACGGTGACCCGCTGGGTGTCGGGGCGCCCGCACCACTCGGCGACCTGCTTCGCGGTGAGGAGCTGCCCACCGGCGTTCTCCAACCACACCGGCACATCGGGGTGACCGGACCGGATCGCATCCTCGGCCAGGTGCACGAACAACACCACCTGACGGCCGCGACCCCTCGCCCGACCGGCCCACGGTCCGCAGACCCGGCCTCGAGCTCGAGGGCCTGCTCGCCGCGAGCCAGGACCCCGACGGCCAGGGACCGGCGGACCTCAAGGGACTCCTCGTTACCGAGTGCCTTCAGCTGCTCCGCACCCGCGGTGACAGCGTCTTCGAGGTCGAGGGCGTCGGCGAGGTCGAGCTCGCCGTGGACCCGGGCGGTCCCGGCGAAGGAGACCTGGTCGTGGTCGATGGTGAAGTACCGCTGCTCGGCCGCCCGCACCCGCAGCTCGGCGGCGTGGTCGGGCATGAACCGGGCGATCGCCTCGGCCACGGTGCGCTGGGTCTGGGCGACCCCGACCCGATGCGCGAACGGCGCCACCGCCACATCGACCCACCCGGCTGCCTCGGGCGACAGGGTGAGGGTCTCATCGGCGATCCGCCGCGCCCGCCACGGCGCGAGGTCCCCGGCTTGGACCCGGGCCCAGACCCGGGGCAGCCGGTGCGCGAGCTCCAACGCGTGGGCGAACAGGTGCCGCCCCGACCCCGCCGTCAGACCCAGCGCGGTGCCGAACTCCGCCACCGCGAACTCAGACACCAGGGGTGCACCCTCGCCGGCGAGCGGGATCCCGGTGTCCTGACCCCGCGGACCCGCCGGCCACGTCGCCGCCTCATCCAGATCCTCGACCTGGTGCAACCGGGCCCACTCGACGGCGTCGGCCAGCACCCGCGCTTCGGCGGCGTTCGCCGCAGCTCGGGCACGACGGGCCGAGGTCAGCACGGCGGCTTCCTCGACGGTGGTAGTTCCCGAGACCATGACCTGAATCTAGACGGGCCCGCCGACACTTTCGGGCCCAGATCGCATCCCTGGCAGGGAAATCCCGAGATTTCTTGAGAATCTTTCGGCGGCCGTCCCGAGCCCGCCCCGGGGTGGTCTCGACTGATCGGGTCTCGACTGATCGCTCGCTGCTCCTTCGCGTCGAGCCCAGTCGAGACGACCACCACCGAAGGCGAGCCGACAGCAAGACCCAGCCACGCGCCGTACCCCGTCGTCGCTGCCAACAACCCAGCCACGCAGAGACCGAGCCCGCGACGTGGTCTCGACGGATCGCTCGCTGACGCTCGCTGCTCGACCACCAACAGAGGTCGAGCCGACCGCGGGACCCAGCCACGCGCCGTACCCCGTCGTCGCCGCCAACAACCCAGCCACGCAGAGACCGCCACCCGCGAGGTCGCCGCCCGACGGCCGGACCCTGCCGTGCGCCGTACTCTGGCCCCATGCCCACGCACATCGGCTTCCTGCGCGCGGTGAACATCGGCAAGCGGCAGTACCGGACGGCCGATCTCCGCGCCGCCCTCGTCGGCGCCGGGTACACCGACGTCGAGACCCACATCCAGACCGGGAACATCAGGATCTCCACGCCCGCGCGATCGCGCGCGAAGGTCGAGAAGGAGCTCGAGGACCTGTTCCTCGCGGACCGCGGCTTCGAGGTGGTCACGATGGTCTTCAGCCCCGCCGAGCTGAGCCGGCTCGCCGCGGACGCCGAGGAGATCGCGGCGCAGCACGGGTTCGGGTCCGGCCACTACGTCAGCCTGCTCAAGGCCCCGCCGGCCGCCGACCGCGCGGCCGCCCTCGAGGCGCTCTCCGGCAACGGCGAGCGGCTCGTGGTCAGGGACCGCGCGGTCCACCTGCTCTACGACGTCCCGTACGGCGAGGCGAAGATCTCCAACGCCCGGGTGGAGAAGGCGCTCGGGCCGGCGACCAATCGCAACGCGAAGGTGATCCGCACGCTCGCGGAGAAGTGGGGCACCTGACCGGCGGCCGGTGACCGAGCCCACTTTGACACCCACCGGTCCGGGTGGGACCGTTCGAGACGTCGAACACCCACGTCTGGGGGAAGCCGGTCTGAGTCCGGCGCTGTCCCGCAACCGTAGGCCGATCGCCGGCGTCGCCGGCCCGGCAAGCCGGAGCACCCGGCGCGGGCTCGACTCCATCAATGTCCGTCGTGGAATGCGGACCGGAGTCCGAGGGGTGCCCGAGAAATCACCTCCTCGCCGGTCGCGAGGAGGAAGAGATGTCTCGCACCACCCTGAACACCCGCCTGAAGACACGCCTGTCGGGTGCCCTGCTCCTGGGCCTGCTCGCCGCAGCGGTCCTGCTCCCGGCCGGAGCCGCCGACGCGGCGGCGTACCGGTACTGGGGCTACTACCAGCTCAGCGGCACCACGTGGCAGTTCGCCACCACCGGGCCCGACCAGACCAACCCGGCCGACGGCTCGGTCGAGGGCTGGCGGTTCGCCGTCGGCACCGAGGAGGTCACCCGGTTCCCGCGGGCGACGCCGACCTTCACCGACATCTGCGGCGACACCAAGGTCAAGGCCGGCGACAAGCGCGTCGCGGTGGTGATCGACTACGGCCGCGCCGCCGACGCTGCTGACAGCACCAAGCCGCCGACCCCCGTGGGCAAGTGCGCCGTCGTCGCCTCGGCGGCCACCGGGCTCGAAGTGCTCTCGAAGGTCGCGGCCGTCCGCACCGACAAGGGCCTGATCTGCGGCATCGACGACTTCCCGGCCTCCGGCTGCGGGGACGCGGTGCCGACCGTCTCGGCCGAGGCGAAGGCCGCCGACACTCCGGTGACCCTGAAGCTCGCGGACCACAGCGAGAAGGTCTCCGGGACCTTCACGAAGGACTCCGCGAAGGACGACGACTCCCACACCGGCACCTACGTCGGCATCGGGGTGGCGGTCCTCGCGGCCGCCGCCGTGGCCCTCGCCGCGCTTCGCCGCCGGCGGGCGGCCTGACCGGACCCGACCCCGACGACCGTGATCCCGGTGCTCCACCCCACGCTCCCCCGGCTGCTGCACCCGGCAGCCTGGTGGGTGTGGGGCGTCGGGATGGCCGTCGCCGCGTCCCGCACCACCAATCCGTTCCTGCTGCTCCTGGTCGTCGCGGTGGTGGCCTGGGTGGTCCTCGAGCGCCGTGAGGTCGGTACGACGAACGCGCTGGCGGGCTTCCTGGTGATCGGCCTGATCGCGATCGGGCTGCGGATCGTGATGGTCAGCCTGCTCGGCGGCGGCGTCACCGGACGGGTCGTGCTCGTCCGCCTCCCGGAGGTGCCGCTCCCCGACTGGACGAGCGGAGTGCGGATCGGCGGCCCGGTCACCCTCGAGGGTCTGCTGTTCGCGGTCTACCAGGGGATGCAGCTGGCCGCGATCCTCGCCTGCCTCGGCGCGGTCAACGCCCTGGCCAGCCCGCGCCGGCTGCTCCGCTACGTCCCGGCCACGCTCTACGAGATCGGCACCGCCGTCGTGGTCGCCCTCACCTTCGCGCCGCAGCTGATCGAGGACGCCCAGCGCGTCCGGATGGCCCGGCGGCTGCGGGGCCACTCGCCACGCAACCCGGCCGAGATCGGCCGGATCGCCGTCCCGGTCCTGGTCGGGGCGCTCGAGCGCTCGCTGGACCTGGCCGCGTCGATGGAGTCCCGGGGGTACGGTCGCGCCGTGCACCGGACCGCCCGCTCGACCCGGCTCGCCGGCCTGCTCACGCTGGTCGGCGTCGGTGGCGTGGTGGTCGGCCTCTACGGCCTGCTCGACGCCACCAGCCCGGCGCTGCTCGGCATCCCGACGCTCGCACTCGGCGCCGGTTGCGCCGTGGCCGCCCTCGTCGTCGGCGCCCGGCGCGACCCGCGCACCCACTACCGGCGCGACCGGTGGGCGCTGCCGGAGTGGCTGGTCGCGGCCAGCGGGGCGGTCCCGGCGGCCGTGATGATCGTCGCCGGGTCGCGGCACTGGGACGGCGTCGTACCCCAGCAGGTCCCGGCGGCGCTGCCGCCGGTGCCGCTCGTGCTGGTCGCCGCGATCGCGGTCGGCGCGGCGGCCGCGGTGTTCGCGCCCGTCCCGCCGCTGCTCGCCCGCACCCGCGCCGGGGCCGCCGACCCGGTCACCGCTCCCCGGGAGCTGGTGCAGCCGTGATCGAGTTCCACGACGCCTCCTTCGCCTACGACGAGGACGCCGCTCCCGTGATCGCCGGGGCCGACTTCGTGCTCGACGAGGGTGAGCTCACCCTCGTCGTCGGCCCGACCGGTTCGGGCAAGTCCACGCTGCTGCGCTGCATCAACGGGCTGGTGCCGCACTTCTCCGGCGGCATCCTGCACGGCCGGGTGGTCGTCGACGGCCGGGACACCCGCACGCACCGTCCGCGCGACCTCGCCGACGTCGTCGGCTTCGTGCTCCAGGACCCGGTGTCGTCCTTCGTGACCGACACGGTCGAGGAGGAGCTCGCCTACGGCATGGAGGCGCTCGGTGTCGACGCCACCGCGATGCGCCGCCGGGTCGAGGAGACGCTCGACCTGCTCGGGCTCGCCGAGGTGCGCAGCCGCCCGTTGCGCACCCTGTCGGGCGGCCAGCAGCAGCGCGTCGCAATCGGGGCCGTGCTCGCGTCCGGACCACGCATCCTGGTGCTCGACGAGCCGACGTCCGCGCTCGACCCGGTGGCCGCCGAGGACGTGCTCGCCAGCCTCCACCGGTTGGTCCACGACCTCGGCCTGACCGTCGTGGTGGCCGAGCACCGCCTCGAGCGGGTGATCCACCACGCCGACCGGATCCTGCTCATCGAGGAGGGCCGGGTCTCCCCCCTGCTCGATCCGGCCGCGGCGATGGTGACCTCGCCGATCTACCCGCCGGTGATCGCCCTCGGCCGGCACCTCGGCTGGAGCCCGCTGCCACTCTCGGTGCGTGACGCCCGTCGCCGCGCGCGCGACCTGCGGCTGACGCTGCCCGACCGCGCGCCGGACGGGGTCTCGACCGGGCTCGACCACCAAGGGCTTGGGCTCGACCAGCGACCCCGGGTCTGCGCGGTCGAGCGGCTGGTCGTCCGCCGGGGCGGGCAGCCGGTGCTGCGCGGCATCGACCTGGCCGTCCACGAGGGCGACGTGGTCGCCGTGATGGGCCGCAACGGGGCCGGCAAGTCGACCCTGCTCGCCAGCCTGGTCGGCCAGCTGGCCCCGGCGTCCGGCACGATCCGGCTGGGCTCCCCGGGCACGACCCTGGACCCGGGCCGCGCCCGACCCGCCGAGATCGTGACCCGGGCCGGGATGGTGCCGCAGGACCCCTCCTCGATCCTGTACGCCGACTCGGTGGCCGACGAGTGCACGGCCGCGGACCACGACTTCCACCTGGCGGCCGGCACGACCCGCGCCGTCCTGGAGCGGATCGCCCCCGGGGTCGACGACGAGCAGCACCCCCGCGAGCTCTCCGAGGGCCAGCGGCTGTCCCTGGCGCTGGCGCTGATCCTCGCCTCGGAGCCCCGCCTGGTCCTCCTCGACGAGCCGACGCGCGGCCTGGACTACCAGGCGAAGCACCGGCTGGTCGCCCTGCTGCGCGAGCTCGCCACCCAGGGGCACGCCGTCCTGCTCGCGACCCACGACGTCGAGCTGGCCGCCGAGGTGGCCACCCGGGTCGTGGTCCTGGCCGAGGGCGAGGTGGTCGCCGACGGCCCGGCGGCGACGGTGCTCGCCGGGTCCCCCGCGTTCGCGCCCCAGGTGGCCAAGATCCTGCACCCGCTGCACCTGCTCACCGTCGACGAGGTGATCGCCTGCACCGGGGCGGCGTCATGACGCTCACCGCTTGGCGCACGCCCGTCGTGACCACCCTCGTCGTCCTGGTCGGGGTGGCCGCATTCGGCTGGCCGTTCCTCGCCTCACCCGGCTCCGAGCTCGGTCAGATGGGCCACAGCACCGACGCGTCCTTCTTCTTCGTCGCGCTGATGTCGCTGATGGCGCTGGCCCTGCTCGCCGAGATGACCTCGGGAGGGATCGACGCGAAGACCGTCGCTGTCCTCGGGGTGCTCGCCGCGGCCGGCGGCGCACTCCGGGTGCTGTCGGCCGGCACCGCCGGCCTCGAGCCGACGTTCTTCCTGCTCGTCGTCGCCGGTCGCGCCCTGGGGGCGCGGCTCGGCTTCATGCTCGGCGCCCTCGCGCTGCTCGCCTCGGCCTTCCTCACCGCCGGCGTCGGCCCGTGGACGCCGTTCCAGATGATCGCCGCCGGCTGGGTCTGCATGGGCGCCGGACTGCTGCCGCGCGCCTCGGGCAGGGCCGAACGCTGGCTGCTCGCGACGTACGGACTCGTCTGTGGCCTCGCCTACGGCGTGGTCATGAACCTGTGGTTCTGGCCGTTCCTGGGCAGCTCGGCACCCGCCGGCGCCGGCTACCTGCCCGACGCGGGGGCGGCGACCAATCTCGGCCACTACGCGGTCTTCTACGTCACGACGTCACTGGCCTGGGACGTCCCGCGGGGTGTGTTGACCGCGGTGCTCACGCTGCTCGCCAGCGGCTCGCTGCTGCGGGCGCTGCGACGCAGCCTGCGCCGGGCGCGGTTCGACGCCCCGGTCAGCTTTGCGGGCGCGGGTCAGGAGTTGGAGTAGAGCGCCGGACCCCCGTCGCCCCCGTCCGGACCCCGACCGGCCCAGGTCCACGCGTACGCCGGGTCCTCGACCGCCAGCCCGGCCTCGCCGAGCTCGAGCGGGCGGAACGTGTCCACCATGACCGCGGACTCGTCGAAGAACTCCACCCCGATCGACGCCTCCACCGCGGACGGCTGCGGGCCGTGGGCGTAGCCACCGGGGTGCAGCGAGATCGACCCGAGGTTGATGCCGCTGCCCTTGCGGGCCTCGTAGTCGCCGCCGACGTAGAACATCACCTCGTCGGAGTCGACGTTGGAGTGGTAGTACGGCACCGGGATCGACTGCGGGTGGTAGTCGACCTTGCGCGGCAGGAAGTTGCAGACGACGAAGTTGTGGCCCTCGAAGACCTGGTGGACCGGCGGCGGCTGGTGCACCTTGCCGGTGATCGGCATGTAGTCCTCGACGTTGAACGTGTAGGGGTACAGGCAGCCGTCCCAGCCGACCACGTCGAACGGGTGCGTCGCGTAGGTGAGCCTGGTGCCGACGATGCCTCCCGGGCCGTGGCCGCGGTGCTTGACCAGCACCTCCACGTCCGCGCCCTCGACCAGGTGGGTGGCTCCCGGGCCGTGCAGGTCGCGCTCGCAGTACGGCGCGTGCTCGAGGAACTGCCCGAACCGCGACAGGTAGCGCTTCGGCGGCGCAATGTGGCTGCTGGCCTCGATGCAGTACAGCCGCGACTCCTCGGCCGGCAGCCACCGGTGCGTCGTCGCGCGCGGCACGACCACGTAGTCGCCCTGCCGGTAGGAGAGCACCCCGAACACCGTCTCGACGGTCCCGCTGCCGGACTCGACGTACACGCACTCGTCGCCGACCGCGTTGCGGTACAGCGGCGAGGGCGCGCTCGCCACGACGTAGGAGATCCGCACGTCGGCGTTGCCGAGGACGAGCCGGCGACCCTCGACGGCGTCGGCCGACGCGGGAAGGTCGTGGAGCTTCAGGTGCCGCGGCTTCAGCGGGTGGTTCGCCGTGGTCGAGAGGTCCAGGAGCTCCCAGACCTGGCTGTCGACGATCGCCGACGGCACGCCGGAGTGGTAGAGCAACGAGGAGTCGGAGGAGAAGCCCTCCTCCCCCATCAGCTCCTCGTAGCGCAACCGGCCCTGGTCGTCGCGGAACGCGGTGTGACGGGTCCGGGGCACGTCTCCGACTGATCTGTAATACGCCACGGGCCCACCTTGCCACGTTGGTCGAGCCTGTCGAAACCATCTAGCGTGACCCCGTGACGACTCCTGGGAGCATCCCCGCCTGGCTGACCGGCCTCGTCGACGACGCCGCGATCTTCCCGCCGGGGAACCTCCCCCTCGACCGCGCCGTCGCCGAGCACCGCGCCCACCGCGCCAGCGAGTACGCCGGCCTCGTCGGCGGCTTCGTCGTCAGCGACGTCCGGCTGCCCGACCTGCTCGACGTCCTCGACGAGCGCGACGAGGACGACGAGGACGTCGCGCTGGCGATCACGCTCGTCGTCACCGGTGGCGCCGGGGCGATCGAGCCTGCGGTGCGCTGGGCCACCCGGGCGCCGGTGGTCCGGCTCGCGTCGCTCGACTGCGCGCTGCGCGACGAGGCCGACCTGACCCACAACGCCCGCCGCGTGTGCGCGGCGCTCGACGCCCTCGAGGAGGAGCTCGCCGACGTCACCGTGTCCGTCGAGCCACCCCGGGTCGTCGGCCGACCCGGCCACGGCTGGCTCGGAGCCGTCGACGAGCTCGCCCTGCGTGAGCTGCCGCTGAAGTTCCGCACCGGTGGCGTCACCGCGGACGCCTTCCCGGCGCCGGACGAGCTGGCCGCCTCCATCGGGGCCGCCCTCGACCGGGAGCTGCCGTTCAAGTGCACCGCCGGGCTGCACCACGCGGTGCGTCAGCCGGACCCGGACACCGGCATCGTCCACCACGGCTTCCTGAACGTCCTCGCCGCGACCCGGGCCTGCCTCGACGGCGGCGACACGGTCGCGGCGCTCGGGGAGACCGATCCGGCCGCAGTCGTGGCGGCGCTCGACCCGGAGACCTCGCTGCGCACGCGCCAGTGGTTCACCGGATTCGGCAGCTGCAGCATCCTCGAGCCGCACGACGACCTGGTCGACCTCGGTCTCCTCGCACCGGCCGGAGCGGCCTCGTGACGTCCTGGGTGGAGGGCGCCTCCGGGTCGGCGTACGACGTGGACAACCTGCCCTACGGGGTGTTCTCCACCGACGACGAGCGGCCCCGGGTCGGGGTCCGGATCGGTGACCACGTGCTCGACGTCGCGCCGGTCGCGGCCGCGGAGATGCTCGACGTGCACGACGCGTTCGCGCGCGACTCGCTCAACCCGCTGATGGCGCTCGGCCCGGCCGCGTGGGCCTCGGTGCGCGGCTGGCTCACCAGCCTGCTGAGCGACGAGCAGGAGCGCGACCTCGTCGAGCCGCACCTGCGCCCGCTCGACGAGGTCACCCTGCACCTGCCCTTCACGGTGGCCGACTACGTCGACTTCTACTGCTCCCTCCAGCACGCGACCAACGTCGGCCGGATCTTCCGGCCCGACGGCGACGCGCTGCTGCCCAACTGGCGGCACCTGCCGGTCGGCTACCACGGCCGCGCCGGCACCGTCGTCGTCTCCGGTACGCCGATCCGCCGACCGTCGGGGCAGGGGCGTCCGTCGGGCGACGGCGGGCCGCCGGCCTTCGGGCCGACCCGGCGACTCGACATCGAGGCCGAGCTCGGCTTCGTCGTCGGCACGCCCACCCGGCTCGGCGAGTCCGTGGCGGCGACCGGCTTCGCCGACCATGTGTTCGGCGTGACGCCGCTCAACGACTGGTCCGCCCGCGACATCCAGGCCTGGGAGTACGTCCCGCTCGGGCCCTTCCTCGGCAAGTCGTTCGCGACCTCGGTCTCGGCCTGGGTGACACCGCTCGCCGCCCTCGAGGCAGCACGAGTGCCACTGCCGGGCCAGGATCCCGAGCCGCTGGACTATCTGCGGGTCGAGGAGCCGGCCGGTTACGACATCGCCTTCGAGGTGCTGCTCAACGGCGAGGTGGTCAGCCGCCCGCCGTACTCCGCGATGTACTGGTCGCCGGCGCAGATGCTCGCCCACATGACCGTCAACGGCGCCTCGCTGCGTACCGGCGACCTGTTCGCCAGCGGCACCATCAGCGGCGACGAGCGCGAGCAGCGCGGGTCGTTCCTCGAGCTGTCCTGGGGCGGCACGGAGCCGTTCGGCGGCGACCGCACCTTCCTCGAGGACGGCGACGAGGTCACCCTGCGCGCCACCGCACCGGGCGGCCTGGGCGGCCGGATCGCGCTCGGCGAGGTCACCGGGCGGATCATCCCGGCCGGCTGACCTGCGACCTCAGATCTGCTCGGCGTCGAGCCGCGCCTGCAGTGCGGCCGCGTGCTCCTCGGTCTCCTCGCGGATCCGGCTCAGGAACGTCCGCGTGCGCTCGTGCTGCGGATTGTCGATCACTTCCGCCGGGTCGCCCTCCTCGACGACCACGCCGGCGTCCATGAAGACGACCTTGTCTGCGACGTCGCGGGCGAAACCCATCTCGTGGGTGACCACGATCATCGTCATCCCCTGCTGGGCGAGCTCGCGCATGACCGTGAGGACCTCGCCGACGAGCTCAGGGTCCAGCGCTGAGGTCGGTTCGTCGAAGAGCATCAGCTTGGGGTCCATCGCCAGCGCACGAGCGATCGCCACCCGCTGCTGCTGGCCACCCGACAGCTGTGCCGGGTAGTGGTCGCACCGGTCGCCGAGGCCGACTCGGTCGAGCAGCTCGAGGCCGCGCCTGGTCGCGTCGGACTTCGACTTGCCACCCACCTTGATCGGCGCCTCGACGATGTTCTCCAGGGCCGTCATGTGCGGGAACAGGTTGAAGCGCTGGAAGACCATCCCGACCTCGCGCCGCTGGCAGGCGATCACCTGGTTCTTCAGACGGTGCAGCCGGCCGCCCTTCTCCTCGTAGCCCATCAGCTCGTCGTCGACCCAGATCCGGCCGCCGTTGATGTCCTCGAGCTGGTTGATGCAGCGCAGGAAGGTGGTCTTTCCCGATCCGGAGGGCCCGAGCAGGCATACCACCTGGCCACGCTCGACGGTGAGGTCGATGCCTTTGAGCACCTCGTTGCCGTGGAAGCTCTTCGTGACGTTGACGGCCCGGACCAGCGGGCCGGTGGCGAGGTCGCTCATCAGTGGTCCCCTCCCAGGCCGAGCAGCTTCGCCCGGGTCTGCTCGTCCTTGCCGGTCGGCGCCCGGCCGCCGAACCCGCGCCCGAAGTACCGCTCGAGCCGGCTCTGGATCACCATCAGCACGCTGCAGATGATCAGGTACCACAGCACCGCTGCGACCAGCACCGGGAAGAGCTGGTAGGTCCGTGAGCCGATGCTCTCCAACTGGAAGAACAGCTCGTTGCTGACCGGGATCCCGATCAGCAGGGAGGTGTCCTTGACCATCGCGATGGTCTCGTTGCCGGTCGGCGGCACGATCACCCGCATCGCCTGCGGCAGCACGATCCGGCGCATCGCCAGCCCGTCGGACATCCCGAGGGCCGCCGCGGCTTCGTTCTGCCCCGGGTCGACCGAGAGGATGCCAGCCCGCGCGATCTCCGCCATGTACGCCGCCTCGGACAGCCCCAGACCGATGATGCCGCCGAGGATCCCCGTGAAGATCGTGTTCGCGTCCAGGGTGGCGATCGTCCAGGTGCCGTCCATCCCGAGCAGCGACTGGATCTGCCGGTCGAAGGGGATCGCGATCCGCATCCCGTCCGGGTAGAGAACTCCCAGCGCTCCCATGATGGTGAGCAGCACCAGCCGCGGGATCGCCCGGAAGAACCAGGTGTAGGCCCAGGCCGTCCAGGAGAGCACCGGATTGTCCGACAGTCGCATCACCGCGACGACCACCCCGAGCACCACGCCGATGACCATGCCCCCCGCGGTGCCGAGCAGCGTGCCCATCAGCAGGCCGTTGATCACCGGGGTCTGAACCATCGCCTTGCGGACGAAACCCCAGTTGAACGCGTCGTTGGTGAACATGAAGTGCACCAGCATCGCGATGCCCAGCGCGATGAACGCGACCGCGACCCAGCGTCCGAGATGCCGGACGGGGACCGCGTCGATCGCTCCCGGCCGCTCGTCGGCCGCCGTAGCGGCCGACGAGACGCCCTCACTCATCAGGGATCAGCGCTCAGAGAGTCGGGTTGACGGCGAAGTCGCTGACTGCGCCGTCCTGCACGCCCCAGCTCTCGAGCACCTTCTGGTAGTCGCCGTCCTTCTCCAGCGACGTCAGCGCGGCGACGATCGCGTCGGCGAGCTCCTTCTGCTCCTGCGGCACCACGTAGCCGTACGGGGCTGCGTCGTAGATGTCGCCGACCGCCTCGATCTTGCCGCCGGACTGCTTCACGGCGTACGCGACCACCGGGGAATCGGCGAGCATCGCATCGGCCTTACCGCTCCCGACCGCGGCCGTCGCCTGGTCCTGGCCCTCGTAGACGAGCACCTTGATCGGCTTGCCCTCGGCCTTGCAGGCCTTCTCCTTGGGCGGGAGGTCTTCCTCCTGCTGCACAGTGCCCTTCTGCACGGCGACCGTCAGCCCGCACGGCTTCTGCGGGTCGACGCCCTTCGGGTTGCCCGGCGCGGCGGCCCACTGGGTGCCGGCGTTGAAGTAGCTGACCATGTTGACCTGCTTCATCCGGTCAGCGTTCACGGTGAAGCTGGAGACGCCCACGTCGTACTTCTTGGCCTGGACGCCGGTGATGATCGCGTCGAACTTCGCCGGCTGCCAGTCAGTCTTCAGGCCGAGCTTCTTCGCGACCGCGTTGAACAGGTCGACGTCGAAGCCCTGCACGGTCTTGCCGTCGGCGGCCAGGAACTCACTGGGCGCATAGCTGGCGTCGGTGCCGATCACCAGGGTGCCCTTGTCCTTGATCGCCTGGGGCACCATCGCGGCAGCCGCCTTGTCGACCCCGGTGTCGACGGTGGCCTTCTTGGTGCCGTTGTCGAGCGAGTCAGACCCGCAGCCGACCAGTGCCATCCCGGCGACCACCGCGGTGGCAATCACCATGGATCCACGACGCAACTTCATCTGTAGTTTCCTCCCTGACGGATGTGCGGGCATCTTGTCACCATGCGCCCCGCACGCGCACGTGTCGAGCCTCCCGAGACCGGTTTGTGACCAACTGGTAACACCCAGGACGCATCGCGGGAGGCCGCGCCCGCGACGTGGTCTCGACCGATCGCTCGCTGCTCGACCGGCAGCAGTGGTCAGGGCAGCAGGAACGAGGCCCGCCACACCTTGCGGTGGTAGGCGCCACCGACCATGCCCTGGTCCTCGAGGTAGGGCATCACCTTCTCGCCCATCCAGGCGATCGTGGCCCGGTAGTGCGGGTTGCCGAGCGCGGCGCGACGGCCCTCCGCCGGGTCGATGCCGACGGCGGCGTACACGTCGGGGTGCACCAGGGAGCGCATCATCACGAACGCCGCCTGCGCGGTGATCGCCTGCTGGACGAGCCGTTCGGCGCGGCCCATCCGGCGTACGGCCTTCTCCAGCTCCTCGCGCGCGAACGTGACGTGCCGGGCCTCCTCGAGCACGTGGATCCGGGACACCATCCGGATCATCGGCTGGATCCGCTCGTCGTTCATCTGCTCGCGCTGCCAGCGGTCGACCGGCTCCTCCCCGATCAGGATCGAGGCGTAGGCGCCGGCACCGTGGGCGATCAACGGAAAGATCCTCGCCAGCCGGCGGACCTGCGGCCGTGGCCCGTACGCCGGGACGCCGAAGTGCCCGATCGCGCGGCCGAACATCGTCGAGTGCCGGCACTCGTCGGCGATCTCCGTCAGCGCGAAGTGCGTGCGGGGATCCGTCGGGTCGCTGCGGTAGACGTCCTTGAGCAGCAGCTGCATCAGCAGGATCTCGAACCACAGGCCGACGCTGGCGACCGAGGCCACCTCGTGCTTGCTGAGCTCGATCCGCTGCTCCTCGGAGAGCCGGTCCCACAGGTCGGTGCCGTAGAGCGACATCCGCTCGGGCTGCATCGACCACAGCCCGGGGACCTCCGGAGCGTCCCAGTCGAGGTCGACGTCGGGGTCGTAGGACTGGCGCGCCGCCGACTTCAGCAGCCGCTCCACCGCTCCCCTGTCCTGCCTGCGGTCGGGCATCGTCGCGGTCATGGGACCTCCCGGGTCGTGACTCCAAGATTTTGTGTTACTACCAGTAACACTTAATCCGGTACTCTTGCTCACATGACATCGCGAGTCAAGACTCCTCCGGCCGAGGGCGGCGACGGTCGCAGCACCCGCTGGAGCGAGCACCGGGAGTCCCGCAGGGCCGACCTGGTCGCCGCCGCGGTCGCCGCGATCGACAACTACGGCCCGTCCGCGTCGATCGCGCAGATCGCTGCCTCCGCCGGCGTCAGCAAGCCGGTCCTCTACCGCTACTTCGCCGACAAGAACGACCTCTACCGGGCCGTCGGCCAGTGGGGTGCCGCCCAGGTGATGCAGGCGGTGGTCCCGACCCTGCTGGCCGAGGACCCGATGCGCGACAAGGTCTACCGCGCGTGCGACGAGTACTTCTCGCTCCTCGCCGAGCACCCGCAGGTGTTCCTGCTGCTGATCGGCCACCGCAGCACCGACGACCCGATCGCCGACGGCAAGGAGCAGATCGCGACCAGCCTGGCCAAGCTCATGGGCGACACCCTGCGGCGCCTCGGCGTCGACGCGGCCGGCGCCGAGCCGTGGGCCCACGGCGTGATCGGCATGGGCCTCGCCGTCGGCGAGTGGTGGCTGCGCCGCGACATCATGACCCGGGAGTCGGCGTCGGACTACCTCGCGGCGTTCCTCTGGAACGCCTTCAGTGGCTTCGTCGCCGACCACGGCGTCGGCCTCGACGGCACCGGCCGGCTGCACCTGGTCGAGGCCGAGGCGGTGCCGAACCCCCGCCGACTCAAGGACGCCTGATGGACGACCCGACCAGCCAGGACGAGACCCGTGACGAGGCACCGCTCCAGGACGCCCCGGCCGAGGAGTACGCCGGGCCGGCGGTGGTTGCGAGGCTCGCCGGCGCTCGCACCCCAACCACCGGGGACGACGACGGCATCCCCGTGGAGGTCCGGCTGCGCGGGCACTTCGAGCCGATCGACGGCCGGTTCCGGTGGTACGGCCGGATCGCTGCCAGCGCCGCCCTCGAGGAGCACCTGCGCTCCGGCACGACGGTGACGCTGAGCACGCCCGGCGGTCGCGCCGAGGGCCGGCTCTCCGACGTCGACCCGTGGGGCCGGTTCCGGATCAGCGGGACCGGCCGCCCTCCGTTCTGACCGGGGACTCGGCGATCCCGGCGGTGTCGACGGGACCGACCTCGGCCCGGGGCGCGAGCAGTCGCAGCGCGCACGACCCGGGAGCGGCGAACGGCGTGAGCGTCGTCCGCGTCGGGTCGGCCCCGGAGGCGTCCAGGAGCTCCTCGACCAGGCCCCGGTGCACGTTGCAGACGACCTCGGGCACGTCGCTGGCGACCTGGAGCAGCGGGCAGCGGGTGAGCGCGACCCGGTCGATCCGGCTGTCGGGCTGCGGCGCGTAGCCCAGGTCGTCGAGCACGCCCACGACCTGCTCACGGCCCGCGCGCGCCGTGGCCTGCCGCTCCAGGCCTCGCCTGGCGATGATCTGCAGGGCCCAGTGCCGGCTGACCTCGCGGGCCGCGGTCAGCGGGCTGCGCTCTCGATGGGCGAGCCGCCATGCCAGCGCCGCCGCCAGCTCGGCGTTCTCGTCGACGGCGGGTTCGGCGGCCGTCCCGTAGAGCCAGCGCGGCCGCCCCCGACCTTCCGCAGGCGCCTGGTAGCGCACCACCAGGCCGGCCGACAGCAGTGCGGCCAGGTGGTCCCGAAGGGTGTTGGGGTGCCGGCCCAGGTGGCGAGCGATCGCCTCGATGTCGACCAGATCCGGCTGGTCGCGCAGCACGGCGAGGACGCTCTGCTGCGTGCGCGTCAGCCGATTGTTTTTCACGGATTTCATCGTACTAGCGTCGTTGCCTGCCGAGGTCAAGGGTTCCACTCACGGACCGGTTACGACACAGTGGAGGTCGGGAGACGATGACGATGACACAGGTGGAGCAGGACCGGAGCGCCGTCGCACAACAACCGCGGATGCTGATGCTGGCGATGGCCACGCTCGGCTTCGCGGTGAACTTCTGGGCGTGGGCGCTGATCAGTCCCCTCGGCCCGCTGTTCCGCAAGAACGGCACCCTGGGCACGCTCAGCGAGTCCGACGTGGCCCTGATGGTCGCCGTCCCGGTGATCGTCGGATCCCTCGGGCGGATCCCCGTCGGTGCCCTCACCGACCGGTTCGGCGGCCGGGTGATGCTGCCCCTGATCACCGGGATCACGATCATCCCGGTGCTCTTCCTCGGATTCTTCGCCCTCGACTCCTACGCGCTGATCCTCCTCGGCGGCTTCTTCCTCGGCATCGCCGGCACCTCGTTCGCGGTCGGCGTCCCGTTCGTGAACGCCTGGTTCCCGCCGGAGCGGCGCGGGTTCGCGGTCGGCGTCTTCGGCGCCGGCATGGGCGGCACCGCGATCAGCGCGCTGACCACCGTGAAGCTGTTCGACCACCTCGACGGCAAGGCACCGTTCCTCATCGTCGCCGGCGTCCTCGCGATCTACACCGTGGTGGCCTGGCTGGTCCTGCGCGACGCCCCCGGCCGCACCGTCCCGACCACCAGCCTGATCGCGCGGGTGCGCGCGAACGCCGCGCTGCCGATCACCTGGCAGGCGTGCCTGCTGTACGCCGTCGCCTTCGGCGGGTACGTCGCGTTCTCCGTCTACCTGCCCGCCTACCTCAAGACCGACTACGGCCTGACCCCGGCCGACGCCGCCAACCGGATGGCCGGCTTCGTGGTGGTCGCGGTGATCATGCGGCCCGTCGGCGGCTGGCTCTCGGACCGGTTCGGTGCCGTGCCGGTGCTGGCCACCGGGTACGCCGTGGTCGCGGTGATGGCCGGCATCGCCGCCAGCCACCCACCGGTCGACACCCTCGGTGCGTTCGTCTTCCTCACCATGGCCGCAGCCCTCGGCTCCGGCAGCGGCGCCACCTTCGCCCTGATCGCCCGGGTGACCGAGCCCGCGCGGGTCGGCGGCGTGACCGGACTGGTCGGCGCAGCCGGCGGGTTCGGCGGCTTCGTGCCCCCGCTGCTGATGGGCTACATCTATGGTCGGACCGAGTCCTACGCCCTCGGCCTGGGCCTGCTCTCGGCGACCGCCGCCCTCACCTTGCTGCTCACGCTCACCATCGTCCGTCGTACGGCAGGAGAACACGTTGGCCCATGACACAGCGGCACCCACCGGATCCGACTCGGGCACCGGGACCGGTCTCGACACGCCGCTCGTCGATGCGCTCGTACGTACCCGCCGGTTCTTCACCAAGGGCACCGTCTCCGCCGACCTGAGGACGCTGGAGAAGGAGGGCGGTCGCCGGGCCGACGACTTCTACCGTGACCGGTGGAGCCACGACAAGGTGGTCCGCTCGACCCACGGGGTCAACTGCACCGGCTCCTGCTCGTGGAAGGTCTACGTCAAGGACGGGATCATCACCTGGGAGTCCCAGCAGACCGACTACCCGTCGACCGGCCCCGACCGCCCCGAGTACGAGCCCCGCGGCTGTCCCCGCGGCGCCGCCTTCTCCTGGTACACCTACTCCCCCACCCGGATCCGCTACCCCTACGTGCGCGGCGCGCTGCTGCAGATGTACCGCGAGGGCAAGTCGCAGCACGCCGGCGACCCGGTCGAGGCCTGGGCCCACGTCGTCGACAACCCCGCCCGCGCCCAGCGCTACAAGTCCGGCCGCGGCAAGGGCGGCCTGGTCCGCGCGTCGTGGGACGAAGCCGTGGAGATGGTCGCCGCGGCGTACGTGCACACCATCGAGAAGTGGGGCCCGGACCGGGTCGCCGGCTTCTCGCCGATCCCTGCGATGTCGATGGTCTCCCACGCCTCGGGGGCACGGTTCACCCACCTCGTCGGCGGCTCGATGCTGAGCTTCTACGACTGGTACGCCGACCTGCCGGTCGCCTCGCCGCAGGTGTTCGGCGACCAGACCGACGTGCCCGAGTCCGGGGACTGGTGGGACGCCGGCTACCTGATCATGTGGGGCTCGAACGTCCCGGTGACCCGCACCCCGGACGCGCACTGGATGACCGAGGCGCGCTACCGCGGCCAGAAGGTGATCGCGGTAGCCCCGGACTACGCCGACAACGTCAAGTTCGCCGACGAGTGGCTGGCCGCGCGCCCGGGCACCGACGCGGCCCTGGCTCTGGCGATGGGCCACGTCATCCTCGACGAGTTCTTCGTCCAGCGCACGACGCCGTACTTCGACGACTACGTCAAGCAGTACACCGACCTGCCCTTCCTGGTGAAGATCGACGAGCACGGCGCGCCCGGGAAGTTCCTCACCGCAGCCGACCTGCCCGAGCAGGCGGGCCAGGAGAACGCCGACTTCCGCACCGTGCTGATCGACGCGCGCACCGGTGAGCCGGTGGTGCCGAACGGCTCGCTCGGGCACCGCTTCGGCGACACCGGCGCCGGCCACTGGAACCTCGACCTGGACGGCGTCGAGCCACTGCTGTCCCTCGCCGGCGGCCAGACGGCGGAGGTCACCCTCCCGCTCTTCGACGACCTCGACGGCACCCCCGGTGAGGAGACCCGCGCGGTCCCGGTACGCCGGGTCGGCGAGCACCTGGTGGCCACGGTCTACGACCTGATGCTCGCCCGGTACGCGTCCTACACGCCCGAGTGGCAGGAGTCGATCACCGGCGTGCCCGCCCACCAGGCCGCCCGGATCGCCCGCGAGTTCGCGCGCAACGCCGAGGAGTCGCGCGGCCGGTCGATGATCCTGATGGGCGCCGGCACCAACCACTGGTTCCACTCCGACACGATCTACCGCTCGTTCCTGGCCCTCACCACGCTGACCGGGTGCCAGGGCGTGAACGGCGGCGGGTGGGCGCACTACGTCGGCCAGGAGAAGGTGCGACCGGTCACCGGCCACGCCCACCTGGCCAACGCCCTGGACTGGAGCCGCCCGCCGCGCAACATGATCCAGGCGGCGTACTGGTACCTGCACACCGACCAGTACCGCTACGACCACTTCTCCGCGGACACGCTCAGCGCGGCCACCTCGACCGGCAAGCTCGCCGGCCTGAGCACCGCCGACGTGCTGGCCAAGAGCGCGCGGATGGGGTGGATGCCCTCGTACCCGACGTTCGACCGCAACCCGCTGACCCTCTGCGAGGAGGCGGCCGAGGCCGGTCGCCCGGTCGCGGAGCACGTCGTGGCCGGCCTGAAGGACGGCAGCCTGCGCTTCGCGGGCGAGCACCCGGACGACCCGGAGAACTTCCCGCGGGTGCTGTCGATCTGGCGGGCGAACCTGCTCGGGTCCTCGGCGAAGGGCAACGAGTACTTCCTCAAGCACCTCCTCGGCACGACCTCGGCGGTCCGTGCGACCGAGGCCCCCGAGGACAAGCGCCCGCGCGACGTCGACTGGGTCGAGACGGCGCCGGAGGGCAAGCTCGACCTGCTGCTGACGCTCGACTTCCGGCAGACCAGCACCACGCTGTTCTCCGACGTCGTGCTGCCGGCCGCGACCTGGTACGAGAAGCACGACCTGTCCACCACGGACATGCACCCGTTCGTGCACTCCTTCAATCCGGCGATCTCGCCGCCGTGGCAGACCCGCACCGACTGGGACGCGTTCCGCGAGATCGCGAAGCGGTTCTCCGAGCTGGCCGGGCCGCGGCTCGGCGTGCGCAAGGACGTCGTGGCACTGCCCCTGACCCACGACACCCCCGACGCGATGGCCAACCCGCACGGCGTCGTCCGCGACTGGGCGCTCGGGGAGTGCGAGCCGGTGCCGGGCGTCACGATGCCGAAGCTGGTCGAGGTGGAGCGCGACTTCGGCGCGGTGAGCGACAAGATGGAGTCGATCGGCCCGCTGCTGGACACGCTCGGCACCACCACCAAGGGCGTCACGTACGACGTCACCGAGCCGATCGACTACCTCAAGCACAAGAACGGCACCGCCCGCGGTGGCGCCGGTGACGGTCGCCCGACGCTGGTGCGCGACGTGCACGTGTGCGAGGCGATCCTCGCGCTCTCGGGCACCACGAACGGCCATCTCGCCGTCCAGGGCTTCAAGACCCTGGAGAAGCGCACCGGCACGGTCATGCACGACCTCGCCGCCGAGCACGAGGGCAAGCAGATCACCTTCGCCGACACCCAGGCCGCGCCCACCCCGGTGATCACGTCGCCGGAGTGGTCGGGGTCCGAGAGCGGCGGCCGGCGGTACTCCCCGTTCACGATCAACGTCGAGCGGCTCAAGCCCTGGCACACGCTGACCGGGCGGCAGAGCTTCTACCTCGACCACGACTGGATGACCGAGCTGGGCGAGGGCCTGCCGGTCTTCCGGCCACCGCTGAACATGGGCGCGCTGTTCGCCGAGCGCGAGATCGGCGACGTGAGCGACCTCGACGGGCACACCAGCGTGACGGTGCGCTACCTGACTCCGCACAACAAGTGGTCGATCCACTCGGAGTACCAGGACAACCTGTTCATGCTGTCGCTGTCCCGCGGCGGCCAGACGATCTGGATGAGCGACGTCGACGCCGACAAGGTCGGGGTCAAGGACAACGACTGGATCGAGGCGGTCAACCGCAACGGCGTCGTCGTCGCCCGGGCGATCGTGTCGCACCGGATGCCGGAGGGCACGGTGTTCATGCACCACGCGCAGGACCGGCTGATCGACGTACCACTCGCGGAGACGTCCGGGCAGCGCGGCGGCATCCACAACTCGCTGACCCGGCTGCTGATCAAGCCGAGCCACCTGATCGGCGGCTACGCCCAGCTGACCTTCGCGTTCAACTACCTGGGCCCGACCGGCAACCAGCGTGACGAGGTGACCGTGATCCGGCGCCGGTCGCAGGAGGTGCAGTACTGATGAAGGTCATGGCCCAGATGGCGATGGTGATGAACCTCGACAAGTGCATCGGCTGCCACACCTGCTCGGTGACCTGCAAGCAGGCCTGGACCAACCGGGCCGGCACCGAGTACGTCTGGTTCAACAACGTCGAGACCCGGCCCGGGCAGGGCTATCCCCGGCGGTACGAGGACCAGGAGGAGTGGCAGGGCGGCTGGACCCTCAACAAGCGGGGCCGGCTCACCCTCAAGGCCGGCGGCCGGTTCCGCAAGCTGCTGACGATCTTCTCCAACCCGAAGATGCCGGGCATCAGCGACTACTACGAGCCGTGGACCTACGACTACGCCACGCTGACCGACGCGCCCGCACAGGAGCACACGCCGGTCGCCCGGCCCAAGTCGCTGATCAGCGGCAAGGACATGAGCATCGAGTGGTCGGCCAACTGGGACGACAACCTCGGCGGCTCCGAGGCCACCTTCGCGCACGACCCCATCCTGCAGAAGGCCAGCCTCCAGAAGGTCTCGACCGAGGTGAAGCGCTCCTTCGAGGAGACCTTCATGTTCTACCTGCCGCGGATCTGCGAGCACTGCCTGAACCCCTCGTGCGCGGCGTCCTGCCCCAGCGGAGCGATCTACAAGCGCTCCGAGGACGGCATCGTGCTGGTCGACCAGGACCGCTGCCGCGGCTGGCGGATGTGCGTGTCCGGCTGTCCCTACAAGAAGGTCTACTTCAACCACCGCACCGGCAAGGCCGAGAAGTGCACGTTCTGCTTCCCCCGGATCGAGGTCGGGAT
>Ga0255338_1001179_pt1 | contig 53539 bp, 48 predicted proteins | sample MeOH1_35cm_T4_19_FD_203715 | JGI IMG/M metagenome (GOLD analysis project Ga0255338, IMG submission 203715) | Sandy soil microbial communities from University of British Columbia, Vancouver, Canada - MeOH1_35cm_T4_195 | ecosystem: Engineered > Artificial ecosystem > Sand microcosm > Unclassified ... | reverse complement strand
TTACCGTTTTCAAGCAGTTCGACACGCGCGGCGCCGCCGGGGCGAGCGTGATGGGCTATTCAGATTTCCTGGAACAGGTTCGCACCAAGCAGATCAAGAACGCGATCATCCAGGAGGGACAGGGCGGCACCGAGATCGTCGCCATCACCACAGATGACCGAAAGATTCGCACCACAGCCACCTACCTGGACCGCGGCCTGGTCGGCGACCTGATCGCCAACAACGTCAAGTTCGACGTCAAGCCGCGCGAGGAAGGCTCGCTGCTCATGACCCTGCTGGTCAGCTGGGGGCCCATGCTGCTGCTGATCGGTGTCTGGATCTACTTCATGCGCCAGATGCAGGGCGGGGGCAAGGGCGGGGCCTTCAGCTTCGGCAAGAGCAAGGCGCGGATGCTCGACGAGAACAACAACCAGGTCACATTCGCGGATGTCGCGGGCTGTGACGAAGCGAAAGAAGAAGTGAAGGAAGTCGTGGACTTCCTGAAAGACCCGCAAAAATTCCAGAAGCTCGGCGGGCGCATCCCGCGCGGCCTGTTGCTGGTCGGGCCTCCGGGCACGGGCAAGACCTTGCTGGCCAAGGGTATCGCCGGCGAGGCGAAAGTGCCGTTCTTCTCCATCTCGGGCTCCGATTTCGTCGAGATGTTCGTCGGCGTGGGCGCGGCCCGCGTACGCGACATGTTCGAGAACGCCAAGAAGAACGCACCCTGCATCATCTTCATCGATGAAATCGACGCGGTGGGCCGCCAGCGCGGCGCCGGCCTGGGCGGTGGCAACGACGAGCGCGAGCAGACCCTGAACCAGATGCTGGTCGAGATGGACGGTTTCGAAACCAACCTCGGCGTGATCGTGGTCGCCGCCACCAACCGCCCCGACATCCTGGACGCCGCATTGCTGCGACCCGGCCGCTTCGACCGCCAGGTCTATGTGCAGCTGCCCGACATCCGCGGCCGCGAGCAGATCCTGAACGTGCACATGCGCAAAATCCCGATCGGCCAGGACGTGGCGCCCGGCATCATCGCGCGCGGCACGCCCGGCATGTCCGGCGCCGACCTCGCCAACCTCTGCAACGAAGCCGCGCTGATGGCCGCCCGGCGCAACGCCCGCGTGGTCGAGATGCAGGATTTCGAGAAGGCCAAGGACAAGATCTTCATGGGCCCCGAGCGCAAGAGCATGGTGATGCCCGAGGAAGAGCGCCGCAACACGGCCTACCACGAGTCCGGCCACGCGCTGATCGGCAAGCTGCTGCCCAAGTGCGACCCGGTGCACAAGGTCACGATCATCCCGCGCGGCCGCGCGCTGGGCGTGACGATGAGCCTGCCGGCGCAGGACCGCTACAGCTACGACAGCGAATACATGCTCAACCAGATCGCCATGCTGTTCGGCGGGCGGATCGCGGAAGAGGTGTTCATGAAGCAGATGACCACCGGCGCTTCCAACGACTTCGAGCGCGCCACCCACCTGGCCCGCGACATGGTCATGCGCTACGGCATGAGCGATGCGCTGGGCCCGATGGTGTATGCGGAGAACGAGGGCGAGGTGTTCCTGGGCCGTTCGGTGACCAAGACCACCAACATCAGCGAATCGACGATGCAGAAGGTGGACATGGAAGTGCGCCGCATCATCGACGAACAATACGCCCTGGCGCGCAAGCTGATCGAGGACAACAAGGACAAGATGCACGCCATGGCCAAGGCCCTGCTCGAGTGGGAAACCATCGACTCCGAGCAGCTGGACGACATCATGGCCGGCAAGGATCCGCGACCGCCCAAGGACTGGACGCCGCGCACGCCTCCCTCCGGCAGCGGCGGCTCCGGCGGCTCTCCGGTGACGGAGCCGACGCCGACGGCGGCGTAACGGCGCGTGTAACGCTCCGCGGAGGAGAGAACAAGGGGGCCTGTGGCCCCCTTGCACTTTTGTCGGTGAAAATCGGCCCATGCACTGGCAAACCTCCCGCCACCTGATCGACCTCGCCCGCCCGCGCGTGATGGGGATCGTCAATGTGACGCCCGACTCGTTCTCGGACGGGGGCCGCTATGCCGGCACCCGCGCGGCGATCCGGCAGTGCGAGAAGCTCGTGGTGGACGGGGCCCACATCCTCGACATCGGCGGCGAGTCCAGCCGTCCCGGCACGCCGCCCGTGCCGCTCGGGGAAGAGCTGGCGCGCGTGCTGCCCGTGCTGCGCGAGGCGATCACGCTGGGCGTGCCCGTTTCGGTGGACACGTACAAGCCCGAGGTCATGCGCCAGGCGCTGGACCTGGGCGTGGACATCATCAACGACATCTGGGCGCTGCGCCGGCCCGGAGCGCGCGAAGCCGTCGCCGGCCATCCCTCGTGCGGCGTGTGCCTGATGCACATGCATGGCGAGCCGGAAACGATGCAGCGCGCCCCCATGCAGGGCGATGCGGTTGCGCAGGTGCGTTCATTCCTCGTGCAGGCGACGGCCGCGCTGCGCGACTTGGGGGTCGCACCGGCGCGCATCGCCTGGGACCCGGGCATCGGCTTCGGCAAGACGGTCGAACAGAATTTCGCGCTGCTGGCACGCCAGGCCGAACTGCTGGCGGACGGCTACCCGCTGGTAGCCGGCTGGTCGCGCAAGTCGTCGCTGGGCACCGTGACCGGCCTGCCCGTGGACGAACGGTTGGCCCCCAGCCTGGCGGCGGCGCTGCTGGCGGCCGAGCGCGGCGCCCACGTGCTGCGTGTGCACGATGTCAAGGAAACCCGCGCCGCGCTCCAGGTGCGCGATGCGATGATCGCGGCTGGCGACAGCACAGGGATGGAAACCACTTCATGACCAGAACCTATTTCGGCACCGACGGCATCCGCGGGACCGTGGGCCAGCCCCCCATCACGCCCGATTTCGTGCTGCGCCTGGCGCATGCCGTGGGCCGGGTCCTGAAGCGAACGGAACAGCGCCCGACTGTGCTGATCGGCAAGGACACGCGAATCTCCGGCTACATGCTCGAGAGCGCGCTCGAATCGGGCTTCAACTCGGCGGGGGTGGACGTCGTCCTCCTGGGGCCGCTGCCCACGCCCGGCGTCGCCTACCTGACCCGTGCGCAGCGCGCCAGCCTGGGCGTCGTGATCAGCGCGAGCCACAATGCCTATCCCGACAACGGCATCAAGTTCTTCAGCCACCAGGGTACCAAGCTGCCCGACGAGTGGGAGCAGGCCGTGGAAGCCGCGCTGCAGGAGCCGCCGGTGTGGGCCGATTCGGCCACGCTCGGCAAGGCGCGCCGGCTCGACGACGCGGCCGGCCGCTACATCGAATTCTGCAAGAGCACTTTTGCCAATGACCTGAGCCTGCGCGGCATCACGATCGTGGTGGATGCCGCCCACGGCGCCGCCTACCACATCGCGCCCAAGGTTTTTCACGAACTCGGCGCGGAAGTCATTTGCATCGGCTGCTCGCCGGACGGCCTGAACATCAACGACAAGGTCGGCGCGACGCATCCAGAAGCGCTCGTGGCCGCGGTGAAGGCCCATGGCGCGGACGTCGGCGTCGCGCTCGACGGCGATGCCGACCGGCTACAGCTGGTCGACGCCGATGGCCGCCTCTACAACGGCGATGAGCTGCTGTACCTGATGACGGCCGACCGGCTCCATCACGGCGAACCGGTGCCGGGCGTGGTGGGCACGCTCATGACCAACATGGCCGTGGAAGTGGCGCTGAGATCGCTGGGGATCGAGTTCGTGCGCACCAAGGTCGGTGACCGCTACGTGCTGGAAGAACTGGAAAAGCGCGGCTGGTTGCTGGGCGGGGAAGGTTCGGGCCACCTGCTCGCGCTGGACAAGCACACCACCGGGGATGGCCTGATCAGCGCCCTGCAGGTGCTCAAGGCCTGCGTGCGCAGCGGGCGCAGCATCGCGCAACTGCTGGAAGGCGTGCGGCTGTTCCCGCAGACCCTGTTGAATGTGCGACTGCGGATGGGCCAGGACTGGACGAAGTGCGAAGCGCTGGCGGCGGAAACCCGCCGCGTCGAGGCCGAGCTGGACGGCCACGGCCGCGTGTTGATCCGCCCCAGCGGCACCGAGCCCGTGCTGCGCATCATGGTCGAGGCACCGGACGAGGCGCAGGCACGGACCGCCGCCGAGCGGCTGGCCGCGGCCGTCGAGGCGGGGTAGGGGGCCGGCCACGGTCGTCGCGGTCCATCGCAGGGCGCCGCCACCCCTTCGGAACGCGGCTTCGCACGGGGCGACCCGGTCCCCGCCGAGTCAGTACCTCTTTCTCTTGCGCCCCTGGCACCGGTGGGGCCGGGCGCCGCCCGTCGCACCGATGCGACACCTCGTCGGCGCAAAGCTGGGCGCAACGCGCCGCAGGGTCTACATTGAACTCATGCGTTCCGCCTTCGCCATTCCTGCCGGGTTGCCGCTGTTGGTCGGCGCGGTCATGGCCTGGCCGCACTCCGCCTCAGCCCAGGCGTTTTCCGCGGACTACGACCTCTCGCGCGTGGCCCTGCCCCGGGGCGAACCGGCATTGGACCGGATGCCGGCATTCGGCCTCGGCAGCGTGCGCATTGGCGCGGCGCTGCACGCGGACGCGGGGTTCTCGGGTGCCGGCCTGTCGCTGGCCGCGGGGCGAAACTGGTTTGCGCAGGTGTCGGTGGGGCGCAGCCTGCAGCAGGCCAACGGCCTGCCCGGGGCCGCTGCCAGCGAAGCGCTGCGGATCGGCGGTGGCTATCGCTGGGGCGATGGGCAGTCGCTGTCGCTGCAGGTGACCGGAGGCCGCGGCCCGGAACGCCTGGGCTTGTCCGTCAGTTACGACTGGCCGCGCTACTTCGTGCGGCTGTCCTACGATTCCGGCCTGAACCCCGTGCCGCAGGACAGGCTGCGCTTCTCGGCGGGCATGCGCTTCTAGCCTGGCTCCAGCCCGCGCTCGTACCAGTCCTTGCTGGCGTTGACCATCCGCACGACGAGCAGCATCACCGGCACTTCGATCAGCACCCCCACCACCGTCGCCAGCGCCGCGCCCGATTCGAGCCCGAACAGGCTGATGGCCGCAGCCACGGCGAGCTCGAAGAAGTTGCTGGCGCCGATGAGCGCGGAGGGGCAGGCGACGCTGTGCGATTCGCCCAGCCGACGGTTCAGCCAGTACGCCAGGCCGGAGTTGAAAAACACCTGGATCAGGATGGGAACGGCCAGCATCGCGATCACCAGCGGCTGCCTGAGGATCGCCTCGCCCTGGAACGCGAACAGCAGCACCAGCGTGGCGAGCAGCGCCGCGATCGACCACGGCCCGATGGCCGCCAGCGTGGCATCGAGCGCCGCCTGGCCGCGCGCCAGCAGGATCTTGCGCCACAGCTGCGCCAGCACGACCGGGATCACGATGTAGAGCACGACCGACGTGATCAGGGTGTCCCATGGCACGACGATCGCCGACAGGCCGAGCAGCAGGGCCACCAGCGGCGCGAACGCGAACACCATGATGGTGTCGTTCAGCGCCACCTGCGACAGCGTGAAGAGCGGGTGGCCGTTCGTGAGGCGGCTCCACACGAACACCATCGCCGTGCAGGGCGCCGCGGCCAGCAGGATCAGGCCCGCGACGTAGCTGTCGAGCTGTTGCGGCGGCAGGCAGGGCGCGAACACGTGGCGGATGAAGACCCATCCGAGCAGCGCCATCGAAAACGGCTTGACGGCCCAGTTGACGAACAGCGTCACGCCGATGCCGCGCCAGTGGCTCTTGACCTGGTGCAGCGCGCCGAAGTCCACCTTCAGCAGCATCGGGATGATCATGACCCAGATCAGCAGGCCCACGGGCAGGTTGACCCGTGCGATTTCCATGCGGCTCACGGACTCGAATGCGCCGGGGAATGCCTGGCCGAGGAGCACGCCCGCGACGATGCACAGGAACACCCAGACCGTGAGGTAGCGCTCGAACCGGTTCATCGGCAGGGGCTCGGCTGGCGCCGGTGCGGCAGGGGTCGACGCGCTCATGACGGCTGCTCCCCGGAGAGCTTGCGGGCGTGCGCCTGCAGGGCGAGCTTTCCCGCGCCATCGGCCGGCAGCGCGAGCAACAGTCCCAGCCGCTGCCGGATGGCGGCCAGGGTGCGGCGGAACGCCTCCAGCCGGTCGTCATCCGTGCCCTGCACGGCCGAGGGATCGGCATAACCCCAGTGCGCCGTTGCGGGATGGCCGGGCCAACAAGGGCATTGCGCGCCGGCAGCGTCGTCGCAGCCAGTGATTACGAGGTCCCTCTGCGGCGCATCGGGCCCAGCGAACTCGACGTTCAACATTCGCATGCGGTCACGGGCTTGTCATTGCCGATCGAACGGTCCGCGTGATCGAGCAAGGGCAGCACGACGACCGGCGAGAACCCGCCCCCGGCCGTGCGGAAATTCGTGGTCTGGCCGGCATAGGTGCGCGCGGCCAGCAACTGGATGTGGCCGGCATACGAGTACGCACGGAGGTCGAGCTTCAGGCGCGTCGGCTCGCCGGCGACTTCGACCAGCCGCTCGCTGGGCGGCACCAGCGCCTGCGCGACGAAGTTGCCGGCGACGATCTCGTCCCACACGCGCGTCGTGAGCTTGTCGCCGCGGAAGGCGGCCTTGGAGCCGTAGCCGGTGGCCGGCTTGAAAAAGAGCTGGCGGCGTCGCGCCCAAAGGTCCTGCGCGGTCGCGGCAGTGACGGGCACGGTTGGCGGCACGACGGCTTGCAGCAGCGCACGATCCGGGGCTGTGGCGCCCCACGATGCGAGGAGCGCGTCGTCGCTCAGGACGACGAGGTTGCGCTTGTCCGCATGCACGGCGTGCGCGCGCGGGTGGGGCGTCACGACGGCAACCCCGGCCATGTAGGCGTCGCGCAGGCTCGCATGGCCGGCCGCGGACAGGTCGAAGTCCGTCAACCGGTTGTAGACCAGGTCCACGGCCATCCCCTCGGGCAGGCCTGCGTGCCAGAGCTGGCCGTCGCGCCACTCGAGTTCCGCCGGGTCCGCGACCACCGCGTGGAGGCCGTGCGCGATGAACATCTGCCGGGCGATCTCGAACTCGGGTGCGAGGTACTGCTGGCCGGGCGTGTCGTCGACGATGGCGACGGAGCGCAGCGGCGCATCGCCGCGCTGCGCGCGCCATTCGGTGCGGAACATGTCGACCCAGGTGTCATCGATCCGGTCCAGGTCGGCAGGCGCGCCGAACATGCGGTCGAGGGGCGTGCAGCAGGCACGATGGGCCCGCAGGGCAGCTGCATGAAGCATCGCACCGCCCGCATTGGTGTTGATCTCGATCAGGCGCGGGCCGCCGGCGCTCACATGGAAGTCGTAGCCCATGAACGCGCCCTGCGGCCCGAAATCGAGCCCGGCAATTTCCGGCGAGCGCCGGAGTGCGGCGTCGCGGTAGCCGGGGAGCGCGCTCACGCGGTGCAGCGCCGCCACGCTCTGTTCCAGCAACGCGTGGTCTCGGGAGGAGATGAACACGGGCGTCGCGGAAAAAAGGTGCGGCCGGGTGGCCACCAGGTCTTGCGCGAGGCCTTGCAGGGCCGGATTGGATGCAAGCTGCTTGCGCAGCAAGGCCGGTTGCAGCGTGCTGCACAGGCAGCCCAGGTTCAAGGAGTCGGCAGCGTGCATGGTGTTCCGTTCAGCAATTCGAGCAGCCGGCGGGTGGGGCGACTTCGCAAGCCTCGCCTTGGCAGCAATGTTCGGTGAGGTACGCCAGCAGCCCGTTCATGCGGTCGAAGTTGGCGCGGTAGATCAGGTGGCGCCCACGGGCTTGCGCGGTGACGAGCCCTGCATGGGACAGTTCCTTGAGGTGAAAGGACAGGCCGCTGGGCGCGATGCCGAGTTGCCCGGCCATGGTGCCGGGTGTGAGGCCCTCCGGCCCTGCGGCGATGAGGGAACGGAAGGCGCGCAGGCGCTGGACCTGGGCCAGGGCGGCGAGCGCCCTGATCGCGTCCGGCTCGTCGACTTCGATCCCGAGGGTTTTCACGTTTCAATAATACTTGAAATATAAAAATGTGGCAACGCACGGCCCCTGAAGACGGTTTCCCACTCGTCATCCCGGCGACACGGAACCGCCACGAACGCGTCATGCCCGGTCCCCACACTCGCCGCATGCAAAAGGAGCCGGTATGAACGAACTGCCCACCCCCACGCTGCCGCTGTCGCCGGTCTCGCTGCCACGGGGGTCGCTTCATCGCCCTCGTCACGACATACCTCAGGAACGTGGCGGCGTCCTGGTCTCGTGGGCCAGGCACCAGGACGAAGTCCGGCAGGCGCAGCGGCTGAGGTACGAAGTCTTTGCGACGGAGATGGGGGCCCGCCTGGACAGCTGGGTTCCCGGCCACGACGTCGACCTGTTCGACGATTATTGCGAGCATCTGCTGGTGCGCGATTCACGCACGCTCGGCGTGATCGGCACCTACCGCGTGCTGACGCCGGCGCAGGCGTTGCGGGTGGGCAGCACCTACAGCGACACGGAGTTCGATCTCACCCGGCTTCGGGGCCTGCGCGAGCGGATGGTGGAACTGGGCCGCAGCTGCGTCCACGCGGATCACCGGCATGGTGGCGTCGTCCTCGCGCTGTGGGGCGCCCTCGCCGAGTTCATGATGCGCAACCGGCTCGATACGATGATCGGCTGCGCCAGCATCCCCATGCTGCACGAAGGCAACGTCAGCGGGGACGCCGCGGCGAGCATCTGGAAGCAGGTGAAGGGCACCCATCTCGCGCCGATCGAATTCCAGGTGCGTCCGCGCCTGGCCCTGCCCGTCGAAGCGCTGGATGGCTCACTCGACGTCGAGCCGCCGGCCCTGATCAAGGGCTACCTGCGCCTGGGCGCCAAGGTGCTGGGGCCGCCGGCCTGGGACCCGGATTTCAACTCGGCGGACCTGCCCATGCTGATGCGGATCGCCGACCTGCCGCCACGCTACCGCAGGCACTTCCTCGGCGCATGACGGCACGCCACGTACACGCCGCGCTCTGAGATGCGAACGACATTCGACGCACTCGGGCCGCTGCTCCCCGGGCTCGCCATCCCGGCCGCGCACGAGGCCGACGAAGATGCCGCGCGACGCCGCTACCGGGCCGTCTTCATCTCCGACCTGCACCTGGGGACACCGGGCTGCCAGGCGCCCGCATTGCTGGACTTCCTCAGGTCGCACCCGAGCGACTACCTGTACCTGGTGGGCGACATCGTGGACGGCTGGCAGCTGAGGCGCCGCTGGTACTGGCCCCAGGCGCACAACGACGTCGTGCAGAAGCTGCTGCGCAGCGCGCGCAAGGGATGCCGCGTCATCTACGTGCCGGGCAACCACGATGAATTCGCGCGGCAGTTCGTCAACCACCAGTTCGGCGGCATCGAAGTGCTCGAGGAGGCGGTGCACGTCGGGGCCGACGGCAGGCACCTCTGGGTCATCCACGGCGACTACTTCGACGGCGTTGTCCAGTGCGCGAAGTGGCTGGCCTACCTGGGCGACAACCTGTACGAGCTCACGCTCCGGCTCAACCGTCACCTGAACAACCTTCGCGGCCGGCTGGGCATGCCCTACTGGTCGCTCTCCGCCTACCTCAAGCACAAGGTGAAGAAGGCGCTGAACTACGTGACCGATTTCGAAGTGGCGGTGGCGCACGAGGCGCGGCGCCGTGGCCACGACGGCGTCGTGTGCGGGCACATCCACCGCGCCGAGATGCGCGAGATCGACGGCGTCCTGTACTGCAACGACGGCGACTGGGTCGAGAGCCGCACGGCGCTGATCGAACACTACGACGGCCGGCTGGAGCTCGTGCAATGGACGCCATCGCACGACAGCCACGGCCTGGGGCATCGAACGGAAATGGAGATGGCATGAAGATCGCACTGGTGACGGACGCCTGGCAACCGCAAGTCAACGGCGTGGTCACCACGCTGGTCGAGCTGTGCAAGGAACTCGCGCGCGCGGGCCACGTGGTGGAAGTCATCCAGCCCGGCCAGTTCAGGACGCGCCCGTGCCCGGGGTATGCCGGCATCGACCTGGCGATTTCGCCGCGAGCCCAGCTCGCGGCCCGGATCGACGCGTTCCGGCCCGACGCCATCCACCTGGCCACCGAGGGGCCACTGGGATGGGCCGGGCGGCGCTACTGCCTGCGGCGCAAGCTCGCCTTCACCACGGCCTTTCACACCAAATTTCCCGAGATCGCGAACGCGGCGGTGAAGGTGCCGGTGTCCTGGGGCTACGCGTTGCTGCGCCACTTCCACCGGCCATCCTCCGGCGTCATGGTGCCCACGGCGAGCGTGCTGCGCATGCTGGAGGCGCGCGGCTTTCGCAACCTGCGTTCCTGGACCCACGGTGTCGACACGAGCTTGTTTGCCTTCCAGCCGGTGCCGCGGCCCTGGCCCCCGCTGGGGCTGCTGGCGCGCCCGGTGGCGCTGTTCGTCGGCCGCGTTTCCTACGAGAAGAACATCGACGCGTTCCTGAAGATGGACTTCCCCGGCACCAAGGTGGTGTGCGGCGTCGGCCCGGTCGAGTCCCAGCTGAGGCAGACGTATCCGCAGGTGCGTTGGCTCGGCCTGCTGCCGCGCGACCAGCTGGCGCAGGTCTATGCCGCCGCGGACCTGTTCGTCTTCCCGAGCCACGCCGACACCTTTGGCCTCGTGATGGTCGAGGCGATGGCCACCGGCACGCCCGTAGCGGCCTATCCGGTGGACGGGCCGCTGGAGGTGCTGGGCCGGCGCAACGAGGCGGGCCGCAGCCTGGGCGGCGCCATGCACGAGGACCTGCAACAGGCCTGCTACGCGGCGCTGGCCGTGCCGCGCCACGAGGCCCGGATGCGCGCGCTGGACTTCAGCTGGGTGCATGCCACGGAGATGTTCGCGGGCAACCTGGTTCCCGTGGACCGCGCTGCCGATCAGCGCCGCCGCCACGCTTCGACCAATGTCACACAACTGTCATCCGGTCCGCCGACAATGTCATGAGATTGTCACGCGCGCCCATGTCCCTCCAGCCCGCCATTGCCGCGCCCCCTCCGCAGGAAGCCGCGCCTCCGATCCGGTTCCTCGACCGCGACCACAGCATCCTGGCGTTCAACGAGCGGGTGCTGGACTGGGCGCATCGCACCGATGTGCCGCTGCTCGAGCGGCTGCGCTACCTGTGCATCGTCTCCTCCAACCTCGACGAGTTCTTCGAAGTCAGGGCGGAGCCGCACCTCGCGGCCGCGCAGGCCGGTGAACAGAAGGGCGACTACACCGTCGCGACGTTCGAGGCGCTGGCACAGGCGACACACACGCTCTTCGACCGGCAATATGCGCTCTACAACGACGAGCTGATGCCGGCCTTCGCCCGCGAGGGCATCGAGATCGTCTCGCACGGCGACCGCAACGCCGCGCAGAAGGCCTGGGTGCGCGAGTACTTCGAGCGCGAGGTGCGGCCGCTGCTGATCCCTGTCGGGCTGGACCCGGCGCATCCATTTCCGCAGGTCGCGAACAAGTCCCTGAATTTCATCGCACGGCTCTCTGGCAAAGACGCGTTCGGCCGCGAGAACGAAATCGCCATCGTGAAGGTGCCGCGCGTGCTGCCGCGCCTGATCCGGATGCCGGGCAAGGTTTCGGGCAAGAGGGCGCTGTTCGTCTCGCTCTCGAGCGTCATCCGCGCGCACCTGGAGCACCTGTTTCCGGGCCGCGAAGTGGGGCAGTTCTCGCAGTTCCGCGTCACCCGGCATTCCGACCTGGCAGTCGACGAGGACGACGTGCGCGACCTGCGCACCGCGCTGCGCCTGGGACTGCAGCACCGCCACTATGGGCAGGCCGTCCGGCTGGAAGTCTCGTCCGGCTGCTCCGACCACCTGGCGAATTTCCTGCTGCAGCAGTTCAAGCTGCCCGAACAGGCCCTCTATCGCGTCCACGGACCCGTGAACCTGGTGCGGCTCACGCAGCTCATCGACCTGGTTCATGCGCCGCAGCTGATGTTCCCGCCCCACCAGCCGTCGTATCCGGTGCAACTGGTGCCGGGGCGCTCGTTCTTCGAGCAGCTCAAGCGCGGCGACGTGCTGATCCACCAGCCCTTCGAGAGCTTCGATGGCGTGCTGGGCTTCCTGCGCGAAGCGGTGGAAGACCCGAAAGTGCTCGCCATCAAGCAGACCATTTACCGGACGGGCACGGAATCGGAGCTGATGGACCTGTTGCGCGAAGCGGTGCGGCGCGGCAAGGAAGTCACGGCCGTGGTGGAGCTGAAGGCGCGCTTCGACGAGGAGGCCAACATCAACTGGGCCGAAAGCCTGGAGGCCGTCGGCGCGCAGGTGGTGTACGGGGTGGTGGGACTGAAAACGCATGCCAAGATGCTGCTGGTGACGCGGCGCGAGGGCCGGCAGCTGGTGCGGTACGGCCACCTTTCCACGGGCAACTACAACCCCCGCACGGCCCGCCTGTACACCGACATCAGCCACCTGACCGCCGACCCCGCCCTCACGGCCGACATGGAGAACGTGTTCGTGCACCTGGCCAGCCAGAGCCGCCTGCCGCGCCTGAACCGCGTGATGGTCGCGCCGTTCCAGATGCACCGCAAGCTGATCGAACGGATCGAAGCCGTGGGCGAGGCCGCCGCCCAGGGCCGCGAAGGCCGCATCGTGCTCAAGATGAACGCGCTGACGGACCAGCCCATGATGCTGGCGCTGGCGCGGGCCGGTCGGCAGGGCGCGAAGGTCGACCTGATCGTCCGGGGGGCCTGCATGCTGCCGGCGCGGGTCCCCGGCGTGACGGACAACATCCGCGTGCGCTCGATCATCGGGCGCTTCCTCGAGCATTCGCGAGTTTTCTACTTCCGGATCGACCAGGAGGAGCAGCTGTTCCTCTCGAGCGCCGACTGGATGAACCGCAACATGCTGCGCCGCGTCGAGCTGGCCTGGCCGGTCAGCGATCCCCAGTTGCGCCAGCGCATCGTCGACGAATGCCTGGTGGCCTACCTGCACGACGAGCGCGATGCCTGGGACCTGATGCCCGACGGCTCGTACAAGCGCGCCAAGGGCGCCCAGGACCCCAAGGCCCATGGCGCCCAGGCGGCGCTGATGGCGCGCTACGCCGCGCCGCACGGCCAGGAGAGGGGGTAGCGATGGACCTGGTCCTGTGGCGCCATGCGGAAGCCGAAGAGGCCGCCGGGGGACAGAACGACCTGCGCCGTTCGCTCACGGCGCGCGGCGAGAAGCAGGCCGCACGCGTTGCCTCGTGGCTGGACCGGCAGTTGCCGGAAGGCGCGCGCATCCTCTGCAGCCCGGCGCGGCGGTGCGAACAGACCGTGCTGGCCCTGGGGCGCAAGTACAAGATCCGCAACGAACTGGCGCCGGAAGCCACGGCCGACGACGTGCTGGAAGTCGCGCAATGGCCGTCGGCCAAGCATACGGTCCTGATCATCGGCCACCAGCCGGTGCTCGGCGAAGTCATCGCGAAGCTGCTGAACGTCGCGCAGGGCAGTTGCGCCGTCCGCAAGGGGTCGGCCTGGTGGCTGCGCACGCGCGAACGCGACGGCCACAAGGAAACGGTGGTGGTCGCGGTGCAGTCGCCCGACGTTGTCTAGGCCGTGTATCACGGCGAGCGTTTCAACGGCTATAGCCACCTGCTGGGGTTCGTGCTCGCCCTCCTGGGATCGGCGTACCTGCTGGGCAGGACCCTGGGCGGTGGCGATGTCGCGAGGACGGTTGCGGCGTTCGTGTTTTCAGCGTCGATGCTGGCGTTGTACGGCGCGTCCACGCTGTGCCACAGCATCCGTGGTCGCGCCAGGCTGTTCTGGCAACGCGCCGACCATTGCGCCATCTACCTGCTGATCGCCGGGACGTACACCCCGGTGGCCCTGGTCACGCTGGAAGGGCCGGTGGGTTGGAGCCTGTTTTGCATCGTATGGGCCGCAGCCATCACCGGCATCGTGCACGAATGGCGTGACGGCGCGCGCGCACGGCCGTCGCCCACGACCTATGTAGGCATGGGATGGCTCGGCGTCGTGGCCGCCGCGCCGATCGCGCGGGGTATGGACGTGGGCGGGGTTGCGTGGCTGGTGGGCGGCGCGGCGCTCTACACAGCCGGGACGGTCTTCTATCGCAACCCGCGCGGCTGGCGACATGCGCACGGGACATGGCACCTGTTCGTTCTCGCGGGCACTGCGTGCCACTACGTGGCGATCACGTGGTTCATCCTGTAGCCGATCATGCCGACCCGAAGCCGGTTCCTCCTTGCGCTCACGCTGTTGTGCTTCTCCTCGGGGGGCGCTGCGGCCGAGCCGCCGCAGTGCGCCGCCTCCCTGGAAGGCATGCATCGCCTGGTGGGCGAGACCTCGTTCCCATTGCGCTGGGAAGAGGCCTCCATGACCGACGGCAAGCCGCTGGTCGTGTCCATCCTGGAGAGGGACGGATCGCTGTTCATGGAATTCCTGAAGACGCGCGAGGGTCTCTGGGCCGAGGGCACGGTCGTGATCTGCACGGCTGGCGCGGGCCTGGAGGCCCGGATCAGCCGAGTGCGGCTGGGGCCGGCCGCCCACTGGCTGGTGCGGCAGGCCATCGGGCAGGGGGCAACCTTCGCGCTGTCGCGCCTGGCGACGGGCCAGCTGCGAATCGCGACGCCCGGATGGCATGGCGTCTTTTTCCCCCGGCGCGACTGAGCGTCAGGACTTGGCGGGACGCCCCGTCTTGAGCGCCGGCACCGCCCTGAGTGCGGCGATGAAGGCCGGATCCTGCATGGCGGCGAGCACCTTCAAGCCCGCGCGCAGCAGCTCGCTCTTCTTGGCCGGTGCGCCCGCTTGCGCCGCACGCTGCTTCAATTCCTGCAGCACGACATACTCGGACTTCGGAATGGTGAAGCTGTCGCGCACCAGCTTGGGCTTCCTGGCCTTGTCGGCCTTGGGCGCTGCCGGGGCCGCCGCGACGGCGGGCTTGGCGGGGCGCGGCGCAGGCGTGGCGGGCGGCCTGGCGGCGAGGGGCGCCGCGGCGGCGGTCTTGCGCGCCGGGGTGGCCGCCTTGCGGGCGGGAGTGGCGGCCTTGCGGGCCTTCTTCGCAACTGTCATCGGAGTCCTCCTGTGAAACGGTTTATACAGTTTATACCGTTTCTGTCCTAAGATAGGCGCATCCTGGAGGCCTGTCATGACCGAATTCGAATTGAAGCTGGAGATTCCCCCGCGCAGGCTGGCCGGGTTGCTGGCGGCCTTGCGGGAAGGCAAGGTGCGCAGCCGGCGGATGCAGGCAATTTACTTCGACACGCAGGACGGTTCGCTGGCGGGCGCGGGCATCGTCGTGCGTGTGCGCAAGGAGGGGCGGGCCTGGGTGCAGACCGCCAAATGCGCCGGCGGCTCGACACTGGAACGGCTGGAGCACAACGTGCTGCTGGGCGCGGTGCCGGGCGCCGAGGTGCCGGACGTCTCGCTCGCGCGTCACGCCGGCACGGCGGTCGGCGACAGGATCACGCAGGCGCTGCGGTTGCGGTCGCTCGACGGGCCGGTGGCGCTGGTCTCCACCTTCGAGACGGATGTGCAACGCCTGACGCGCACGATCGACGACACGCAGTCGATGGTCGAACTGGCCCTCGACCGCGGCAAGGTTCGCGCGGGGGCCGCGCAAGCCGATCTGTGCGAAATCGAGTTCGAATTGCTGGAGGGCCATCCCGCGTCGGCCGTGCGCCTCGCGCAACGATGGCTCGCCGCCCATGGGTTGTGGCTGAATTCGGTCAGCAAGGCGGAGAAAGGCCATCGCCTGGCGGCGGGCCAGGCGTTCGGCCCGCCAGTCGGCGCCGCGGCCCCGCATCTGGGCCGGCACCCCAAGGGCGCCGAAATCGGAAAGGCCGTCGTGCGGGCCTGCCTGGACCAGGTCCTGGGCAATGCCAGCGAAGTCGGCGCGGGCAGTGCGAACGCCGAGCACATCCACCAGCTGCGCGTGGGGATCCGGCGGCTGCGCACGGCCCTGCGCGAACTCTCCAGCCTGGTTCCCGGCGTCGACCCGGCACACGAAGCCGCTCTGGTCGATGCGTTTCGGGTCCTGGGCAGCCACCGTGACCGGACCCACCTCGAGCAGGGCATCCAGCCCCTGCTCGAAGCGCAGGGTGGCCCCCGGATCGACTTCGGGCGCATTGGCGAACTGCCCGATGCGCAAGCCGCAGTGCGATCGCAGGCCTTCCAGGATGCATTGCTGGGCCTGCTGGCGTTGGCGCATTCGGGCCCTGCGGCGGAGGGTGCCGACATCGACTCCGCGAAGGCCCTGGAGCTGCTGCGTTCGCGGCTGGAGAAGCTGCACCGGCAGGTCGTCAAGGACGGGCAGCGCTTCCAGCGGCTCGATGAGGTGTCGCAGCATCGCCTTCGAAAGCGGCTCAAGCGCCTGCGCTACCTGGCGGAATTCGTGGCGCCGCTCTTTGCCGCCCGCAAGGGCCGGGAGTTCATCGCCGCCCTCAAGCCGGTGCAGGATGCCCTGGGCCTCTACAACGACGAGTCGATGGCGCTCGACGCCTACCGGCGTCTGGCCGAGCGCGAACCCGGCGCATGGTTCGGCGTGGGCTGGCTCAAGGCCCGGGTCGCAGCCAACGTGGCCGATTGCCAGCGGGAGCTCGAGCGCTTCGCCAAAGCGCGGCCCTTCTGGCACTGAACGCGGGCACCTGCGTGCCGCCGATGGCGCGGCCTATGCCACCACCAGCGACCAGGCCGTCTTCTGCCAGGCGACCGCCTCCTCGCGCAGCAGGTGGGCCGATTGCGGGAACGTCGCGGCCCACCGGGGGCGGGGGCTGATCGTCATGGCGCGGCCGGCGGCGTGGAGCTCCAGGCCCTTGAGGTCCGGGTCGCGCCGCGCGTGGCACAGGATCACCGCCAGGCGCAGGCACAGCAGCTGGTGCACGAACAGTTCGTCGTCGAGATCCAGTTCCAGCTTGCGCAGCTTGCCGCGGTGGCCCAGCACCAGCAGGCCGAGCCGGTGCAGCTCGGGCACGGCGAAGCCCAGGGCATCCGCGTTGTCGAGAATGTAGGCGCCATGCTTGTGGTAGTCGCTGTGGGAGATGGCGCTGCCGATCTCGTGCAGCCGGGCCGCCCACTCCAGCTTGCGCGCGTGGCGAGCCAGGTCTGCGGTGTCGTCCCCGGCGCGCAGCTGGCGGAACAACCTGCAGGCCACCCGGGCCACGCGCTGGGCCTGCGCCGCATCGGTCCCGAACCGGGTGGCGAGGCGCTCGACGGTGGTCGCGCGAATATCCGTGGTGCCGTGCTCGCGATCCAGCAGGTCGAACAGGGCGCCGTGGCGCAGCGCACCGGCGGCCGGCCGCATCTCGTCGATCTCGAGCAGGTCGAACACCGCGCGCAGCACGCTGACCCCGCCGCCGATGACGGGGCGCCGGTCGTCCTTCAGGCCGTCCAGGCGCAGCTTGTCGGCACTGCGGGCCGCCAGCATCTTTTCCCGCAGCCAGTCCAGGCCCTCGCGCTGAATGACGCCGCTCGCCCAGCCCGCCGCAGCCAGCACGTCGCCCACGGCGCCGATGGTGCCCGAGGCGCCGTAGGCCATGTCCCAGCTGGCGCGCCGGTACCTGTCGAGCGCCCCGTCGAGGACGGCCTTGGCGGCGACTTCGGCGGACGCGAATGCGGCGGGGGTGAACTGGCCGGCCGGGAAGTACCGCATCGACCAGTTGCCGCTGCCCACGCGATAGCTCTCCGTCACGGCGGGGTCGGCCCCGAGGCCCAGGATCAGCTCGGTCGACCGGCCGCCGATGTCGACCACCAGGCGGCGTTCCTGCGATTGGGGCAGCAGGTGCGCCACCCCGAGGTAGATCAGCCGCGCTTCCTCACGGCCCGATATCACGTCGATCGGAAAGCCCAGCAGCTGCTGGGCCCGGAGCAGGAACTCGTCGCGATTGCGGGCCTCGCGCAGGGTCTGCGTCGCCACGGCACGCACCTGCGATCGCGGGAAGCCGGCCAGGCGCTCGCCGAAGCGCGCGATGCAGTCCCAGCCGCGCTGCATCGCGTCGGGGGTGAGGTTGCGCGCCTCGTCCAGCCCGTAGCCTTGCCGCACCGTTTCCTTGAGGTACTCCGTGCGGTGGATCTGGCCATGGTCGTACCGCCCGATCTCCAGGCGATAGCTGTTGGAGCCGAGGTCGACCGCGGCGAGAAGGGTTCCGGTGTCCATCCTCGAGCCAGCATAGCACCCGTGTGTGACTCCCCCGTGGCGGTGGATGACGCCGGCCGATCCTTGTCATACGGAAGTCACCGTTCGCGGCCACCATGACGCGCTGTCAACTCCATGATGATAAGAAAAATGAAGAAATCCCTCGGGATGGGAAAGTACCGCGACCTGCTGTTCGCGATCCTGCTGTTCATCGTGCTGGACCTGGGCATCCTGATGTTCAATTTCTTCGCCTCGATCCAGCTCGAGCGCGACGCCAGCCGGATCAATTCGGCCGGGGAGCTCAGGATGCTCACGCAGCAGATCACCAAGTCGCTGCTGACGCTGCAGATGGAGAAGAAGTCGGAGATGCCAACCCAGACCAGCATGGCCCAGCTGGGGCAAGGCCATGCGGGATTCGTGAAGGCACTGGCCGCCATCAAGGGCTCGCTCGGGCAGGACATCGAGTTCACGGCCTTCGGCCTCGACCCCGCCGACCTGCGCGACGACATCCGCAAGCTGGAGAAGGAATGGGGGCCGCTGGACGAGGCGTTGCGGCCGGTCATCGCGGTGCCCGAGCCGGCGATGGAAGACGTGGAGATCGCCGCGACGAAGGCGGTGGCCCGCAACCTCCGGCTGATGGCGCTGTGCGACGACCTGGCGCGCGCGATCGAGTCCGCCGCCAACACCAAGACCAACCGGATGCGGCAGATCCAGGTGCTGGCCATCGCGCTGGCGCTCGTCAACTTCGTCTACATCGTGTTCAAGTTCCTGCGCCGCCTGAACGCCAGCGACCAGGTGGCCGAATCGGCGCGGCGTGAAACGGAGGACATCCTCAACACCGTGACGGAGGGCCTGCTGCTGGTGCGCGCCGACGGAACTTTGGGAAGCCAGTTCTCGGCGTCCGTGAGCCGCCTGTTCATGCGAAACGTGCGGGCGGGCGACGACTTCCGGGAACTGCTGGACAACATGCTGGGGCCCGATCGCGCCGCCGAAGCCCGCAGTTTCCTCGACCTGATGTTCGACCCCAAGGTCAAGCCGGCCTTGCTCAGCCAGCTCGACCCGCTGCGCGATGTGCAGGTGGCGCCGCCCGCAAGGTCGAGCGGGAAGCCGCGCTTCCTCACGTTCCAGATGACCCAGGTGCGCGAGCAGGGCGCCGTCAAGGAACTGCTGGTGACGGTTTTCGACGTGACGCAGAAGGTGCAGCTCGAGCGCGAGCTGGCTGCGACGCAGGAGGCGGCGCGCAGCGATGTGGAGGACCTGATCCGCGTGCTGGAACACGAGCCCGCGCTGCTGCAGGACTTCCTGGTGGGCGCGCGTGCCCGCCTGGCCGACCTGAACCAGTCCATGTGCGAGGTGGGCCACCAGCCTGGGGCCTACCTCAAGCTGGTGCAGGAGGCCGCGCAACTGGTTCACGGCATCAAGGGGGAGGGGGCGGCCCTGAGCCTGATGGCGGTGTCGCGCCAGGCGCACCTGATGGAGGACGCGCTGGCGCCCCTGCTCAAGCGCGCCGACCTGGCCGGCGAGGACCTCATTCCCGTCGTGCTCGAGCTCTCGCGTGTGCAGGAGCAGGTGGAGCGCCTCTACCGCGTGTTCGACCGCATGGGCAAGCTGGCCGGTGCGCAGGAGGCGGACGGGCCGCGCCGCATGGAGGCCATGGTCGACAACCTGCGCTCGCTGTCGCAGCGCGTGGCGCAATCGCTGAGCAAGCAGGTCCGCCTGACTGCGCACATCGCCGAGGCGCCGATTCCCCTGGAGATCGCCCGGGTGTTGCGCGAGGCGTTGCCGCAATTGATCCGCAATGCCGTGGTGCACGGCATCGAAGGCCCGGACGAGCGGGTCGGCCAGGGCAAGTCGCCGGTGGGCGAGCTGCGGCTGGAGATCGGCCGCGGCGTGGACGGGCGCCTTGAAGTGACGGTCAGCGACGACGGACGGGGCATCGAGGTGCCGGCCGTTCGCCAGCGCGTGGCGCAGCTGCGCACCGACGCCGCCGGCCTGAGCGACTCGCAGCTGCTGGGTTTCATCTTCAACCCTGACTTCTCCACGGCCACGGAAGTGACCGAGCACGCGGGGCGCGGCGTCGGCCTGGCGCTCGTGCGCCAGATCGCGGAGAAGGCCGGCGCCAAGCTGCGGGTCATGACCCAGCCCCGCAAGTACACGCGGTTCGTCATGCAGTTCGGGGCCGCCTCGTGACACCGCGCAGCCTCATGATCGTGGACGACTCGATGATCTTCCGCAACCGCATCGCCCGCCTTGCCGCCGACGAGCGGCTGCACGGCGTGACCGTCGTGGCGCTGGCCGCCGACGGGTTCCAGGCGGTGCAGCAGGCGCAGGTTCACAAGCCGGATTTCGTGACCATGGACCTGACGATGCCGCGGATGGACGGGCCGGCCTGCCTGGAGGCATTGCGCAGCGTCGTGCCGCAATCGCGGGTGCTGGTGGTTTCGGCGCTGAGCGATCGTGCCACCGCCCTCAAGGCCTTGACACGAGGCGCCCACGGCTTCCTGCTCAAGCCGTTTTCCGACGAGCAGCTGGTCGAGTCGCTGCGGGAATTGATGGCATGACGATCGCCGCGCAGAACCGCTTCAAGCAAGATCGCGCCCCCTCGGGGGGGACGGGCCGCAGCGTAATGCCTCGGGACGTGCATAGCGTAGGCCCGTCGTCGGCTCGCTGCGCTGTACAGCTGCGCGCACGGACGCTGCGCGAGCCAGCAGCCGCTCGGGCGGCAAGCGTGGGGGCTCTATGAACACCCGCCTGAAAGCGCAAGACATCCGCGTGTTCTCGGATGCCGCCGCCGCGTTCTTCCTGCAATCCACGCGCAGCAAGGCGGCGGTGCGCACCGCCTACCTGATGGACACTGCCGATTGCGTGGTGTGGAACGACTACCAGGGACTCATCCGGCTGGACGGGACCTACCAGGGCAGCGTGGCCTTTTCCGCGCCGCGCGGGCTGCTGTCGCACGTGTTGCTGCTGCTGGGCGAGAGCGACTACTCGGACGCCAGCCACCGCGACATCGTGGGCGAGATCGCCAACCAGATGTCGGGTTACGCGCGCCGGCACTTCGGCGAGGGCATGCAGATCTCGCCGCCCGAGGTGCTGAACCGGCGCAACGGCGAGCCCGCGGCGGCCGCCGGGGGTTCGCCCTTTGTCATCCCGCTGCTGTGGGACCGGTACGAAGCGCATCTCGTGGTGAGGATGCGGCGCGTCTGAGGCCTCGCTGTCACCGGCGTTTCACCGGCGCGTCATCGCACCGTCACGGCGGTCTCCTAGATTGCGGGGCGCGACTCATCGCGACCCTTCAAAGAAACCCAGGAAACCAATGAACAAGCCTTCCGACGTCCCGTTGCATGCCATCGACTTCAACGAGGAGGACTCCAATGCCTCGCAAAATCCCACCTTCGACTCGGTCCTGAAGGCGCGCCTGAGCCGGCGCGGCCTGCTGCGTGGCGGCGTCGGCACCTTCGGCGCCGCCATGCTGGGCGGGCTGGGTGTTTCCGCTTGTGGCGGCGGGGACGACGATCCGGTTCCCGCGCCGGCCGAGAAGCTGCTGGCGTTCACCGCCGTTCCCAAGAGCCTGGCCGACGTGGTGGCGGTGCCCGCGGGCTACACCGCGACCGTGCTGTATGCGCTGGGCGACCCGCTCACCGCCGGGACGGCCGCCTACAAGAACGACGGAACGGACACCGGTTTTGAGAACCGCGCGGGCGACCACCACGACGGCATGGAGTACTTCGGGCTGGCCGCCGATGGCAAGCCGTCCACCGGCGCCGCGGATCGCGCCCTGCTGGCTGTGAACCACGAGGCGACGACCGACCAGACCCTGAGCTCGTTCTTCCTCCATGCGGACGGCGGCACCACGACGCTGCCCCGTCCGGCCTCCGAAGTGGACAAGGAAACGGCCATCCATGGCGTGTCCGTGGTCGAGGTGCGCAAGAATGCCGGCAAGTGGGAGTACGTGAAGGACTCGGCGTTCAATCGCCGCGTCACGGCGCTGAGCGACGTCGAGATCTCCGGTCCCGCGCGCGGCAACGCGTTGCTGGTCACCAGGTACTCGCCGACGGGCACCAAGACGCGCGGGACGCTGAACAACTGCGGCACCGGCAAGACGCCCTGGGGCACGTTCCTCACCGGCGAGGAAAACTGGTTCGGTTACTTCACCCGCGACGCGACGGACAATGCGGCCCGCGGCAACGACAAGAGCGTCGCCTCGCTCAACCGCTACGGCCGCACCCAGGGCGCCGTGTCGCGCCACGGCTGGGAAAGCGCCGGCAGCGACGACAGATTTGCCCGCTGGAACAACAGCAAGACCGGCAGCTCCGCCGACGGCAGCGACGACTATCGCAACGAGATGAACGGCATGGGCTACATCGTCGAGCTGGACCCGTACGACAAGGCGAAGTCCGTGAAGAAGCGCAGCGCGCTGGGCCGCTTCGCCCATGAGAGCGCTGCTTTCGGCATTCCGGTGTCGGGCCAGCCGCTGGCGGTGTACATGGGCGACGACGCCCGCAACGAGTACATGTACAAATTCGTCAGCACGGCCACCTGGAATCCGGCCGACGCGACGGCGGCCGATCGCGTCGCCACCGGCGACAAGTACCTCGACAGCGGCAAGCTGTACGTTGCGAAGTTCAACGCCGACGGCACCGGCCAGTGGATCGAGCTGGCGCTGTCCAATTCGGCGATCTCCGGCTATGGCGCCTATGCGTTCGCCGACCATGCCGACATCTGTGTCAACAGCCGGCTCGCCGCGGACGCCGTCGGCGCCACCAGGATGGACCGGCCCGAGTGGTGCGCCGTGCATCCCGCCACCGGCGAGATCTACTACACGCTCACCAACAACAGCAACCGGCGCGTCGAGCCCACCGGGTCCTCGCAACTGGCACCGGACGCGGCCAACCCGCGCGTGTATACCGACATGAAGGGGACCGCCGCCCAGCCCGGCAACCCCAACGGTCACCTGGTGCGCATCAAGGAAGGCGCGGGCGCCGCCGCCGCCACCGCGTTCACCTGGGACGTCTACCTGTTCGGCGCCGAGGCCGGCGCCGACAAGGGCCTGGTCAACCTCTCCGCGCTGACGGCGGACCAGGACTTCTCCAGCCCCGACGGCCTGGTGTTCAGCCCGAGCACCGGGATCTGCTGGATCCAGACCGACGACAGCGCCTACACCGACGTCACCAACTGCATGATGCTGGCCGCGGTGCCGGGCCGGGTGGGTGACGGCGCGAAAAAGAGCCTGTCCTACAACAAGGCCGCCGGCGGCACGCTGGTGGTGGAAACGCCCGTGGGCAAGGCGCCGACGGCCGAGACGCTCAAGCGATTCCTGGTCGGGCCCTCGGGCAGCGAAATCACCGGCCTGTGCGAATCGCCGGACGGCAAGGCCATTTTCGTGAACATCCAGCATCCGGGCGAGACCACCTCGCAGGCCAACCTGGGCGATCCTGCCAAGTACACCAGCCAGTGGCCGTCGAACGCGGGTTACGGGGCCGGCAAGCGGCCGCGCTCGGCCACCATCGTGATCACGAAGAACGACGGCGGCCGCATCGGCACCTGACCGGCCCGTCGCACAACCGTCACGAGAGCGTCACGTGGCCGTCATGAGTGACGGCCACACTTCGACACACCCTGTTTCACAAGAGGAGAACCCATGAAATACGCTTTGATCGCAACCGCCGCCGGCATGGCCCTGCTGGCCGGCTGCGCCACCACAGCCCAGGCACCCGCCGGCATGAAAGTCGGCCAGTTCGTCACCTACAAGTGCGACGGCGGCAAGCAGGTCCAGGCGCGCCTGGCCGAGGGCGGCGACAGTGTCCGCGTGCGCTATGAGGGCGGCTATGAGCTGGACCGCAAGGCCGGCGGCGTGTACGAGGCCGACGGCTGGAAGCTGGTCACGCAACGTGCGGGCGGCATGGAGCTGCAGCACAACGGCAAGCCGGCAGCCACGAACTGCAAGGCCTGAGCTGTCACGAAACCGTCACATGCGTGCCATAAAGTCTGGACAACCGCTCCGGCGCACGCTTCAACCTGAGGAATACACCATGAAATTTTCTCCGAACTCCCTGCTGGCCGCCTCGGCCCTGGCCGTCCTGGCCGCGGCCCCGCTGGCGGCGACGGCCCAGGTCGTCAAGGTCGACGGTTCCAGCACCGTTTATCCGGTGACCGAAGCGGTCGCCGAGGAATTCCAGAAGGCCAACAAGGGGCTGAAGGTCACCGTGGGCGTCTCCGGCACCGGCGGCGGCTTCAAGAAGTTCTGCCGCAACGAAACCGACATCTCCAACGCTTCGCGGCCGATCAGCAAGTCCGAGATGGACGCGTGCAAGGCGGCGGGCATCGAGTATTTCGAGCTGCCGGTGGCGTTCGACGCACTCACCGTGGTCATCAACCCGAAGAACACCTGGCTCAAGCAGGCCACCGTGGCCGAGCTCAAGAAGATGTGGGAGCCCGCGGCCCAAGGCAAGGTGATGCGCTGGAACCAGGTGAACCCGCAGTGGCCCGACCAGCCGGTCAAGCTGTTCGGCGCCGGTTCCGATTCGGGCACGTTCGACTACTTCACCGAGGCCATCGTCGGCAAGTCCAAGTCCAGCCGCGGCGACTTCACCGCGTCCGAGGACGACAACGTGCTGGTGCAGGGTGTCGCCGGCGACGTCAACGCCATCGGCTACTTCGGCTATGCGTACTACGCCGAGAACCAGGGCAAGCTCAAGGCGCTGCCGATCGTCGAAAAGGACGGCAAGCCGGCCGTCGGGCCGAGCGAGGCGACGGTGCTCAACGGCACCTACCAGCCGCTGGCCCGCCCGATCTTCATCTACGTGAACGCCAAATCCCTGGCCAAGCCGGAAGTCAAGAAGTTCGTCGACTTCTACATGGCCAACGGCGCCAAGATGGCCAAGGAAGTGAAGTACGTGCCGCTGCCCGCCGACGCCTACAAGACGGCTTCCGACCACGTCGCCAAGGGCAAGAAGGGGACCGTGTTCGGCGGCAAGAACGAGGTCGGGATCACCATCTCCGAGCTGCTCAAGCGCGAAGCCTCGCTGTAACCTCCGTCCCGGGGCCAGCCTGCGCGCTCTTGCCGCAGGCTGGCTTCGTGCTGTCCGGGTACACCTTTTTCGCATAACTACAATGAGCGCCATCATTACTACGGATCGCATCGTGGCCCCTGTTCCCCTGACCGGCGACGCCCGGCTGGCCGAGCTCGCCCGGATGAAGGCCGCCCGCAAGCGCAAGGACAGGCTCATCGAGGGCGTGCTGCTGATGGCCGCCTGCGTCTCGGTCTTCACGACACTGGCCATCGTGTATATCCTGGTGCGCGAATCGGTGGCCTTCTTCAGCCATGTCCCGCTGTGGACGTTCCTCACGGACCGGCAGTGGACGCCGCTGTTCGACGACGCGCATTTCGGCATCATCGTGCTGCTGGCGGGCACGGTGAGCAGTTCGCTGGTGGCCCTTGCGATCGCGATCCCGCTGGGCACCATCATCGCGATCTACCTGTCGGAGTTCGCCGGCCACCGCATCCGCGAAGTGCTCAAGCCGGTGCTGGAACTGCTGTCCGGCATTCCCACCATCATCTACGGCTTCTTCGCGCTGCTGGTGGTGACGCCGCTGATCCAGAAGATCTACCCGGACTTGCCGACGTTCAACGTCCTGTCGGCGGGCATCGTGATGGGGATCATGATCATCCCCTATGTCTCCTCGTTGTCCGAAGACGCCATGCGCGCCGTGCCCATGAGCCTGCGCGAGGGAGCCTATGCGATGGGCTCCACGCGGTTCCAGACGGCCACGCGCGTCATCGTGCCGGCCGCCTTTTCGGGCATCGCCTCCGCCTACATCCTGGGCATTTCGCGCGCGGTGGGCGAAACCATGATCCTGGCCGTCGCGGCGGGCATGCAGCCCAACCTGACGCTCAATCCGCTCGAGCCGGCGGCGACCGTCACGTCATACATCGTGCAAGTGGCGCTGGGTGACTTGCCGCACGGGAGCGTGGGTTACCAGACCATCTTCGCCGCCGGGCTCACGCTGATGCTGCTGACCCTGGCGTTCAACCTGCTGGGCTACTGGCTGCGCCGCAAGTACCGGGAGGCCTACTGATGAGCGACCCCGCATCCTTGAGCCCGGCCGAAAAATCGGCCAAGCTGCGCGCCATCATCCGCTCGCACAAGCGCTGGGACATCGTCTTCGGCGTCGTCGGCTTGGCCGCGATGTCGGTCGGCATCCTGACGCTGGTGGCGCTGTTCGCGCAAATGGCCATCGACGGCTTCCCCCGCCTGACGGCCGAGTTCTTCACCAGTTTCCCGTCGCGCCGCGCGGGCCAGGCCGGCATCCTGTCGGCCTGGGTCGGCTCGTTGCTCGTGATGCTGGTCACGGCGGTGTTCGCGATCCCCGTGGGCATCGCCAGCGCGATCTATCTCGAGGAATACGCGCGCAAGAACTGGTTCACGGACATCATCGAGATCAACATCACCAACCTCGCCGGCGTCCCGTCGATCGTCTATGGCCTGCTGGCACTGGGCCTGTTCGTCTACACCTTCGGGTTCGGCCAGAGCATCCTCTCGGCCGGCCTGACGTTGGCCCTGCTGATCCTGCCCATCGTCATCGTCGCGACGCGTGAGGCGCTGCGCGCGATCCCGCAGATGGTGCGCGAAGGCGCCTATGCCTGCGGCGCGACGAAATGGCAGGTGTGCAGCGACCACCTGATCCCCTACGGCATGCCGGGCATCCTGACGGGCGTCATCATCGGCCTGTCGCGCGCGATCGGCGAGACGGCCCCCATCATCACGATCGGCGCGCTGACCTTCATCGCGTTCCTGCCGCCGCTGCCCTTCGTGGGCGAGGCGGGCCCGTTCGAGTGGCTGTTTTCGCCGTTCACGGTGCTGCCGATCCAGATCTTCAACTGGACCTCCCGCCCGGACCCGGCCTTCCACGCCAACGCCGCCGCCGCCAGCCTGGTGCTGGTGCTGCTGACGCTGGGGATGAACGGGCTCGCCATCTGGCTGCGCTATCGCCTGCGCAAGAACATCAAGTGGTAGGACCTCTCCCCCCCGAAGCGGCTTGCGCCGCCTCCCCCTCAAGGGGGCGCCGCCCGCGGTCCGGCGAAGCCGGTTCCGCGGCGGCCCCCGAATTGGATAAAGCCACATGCCATCAACGATGACCCTGCCCGAGAACGCGCCCGCGCTCAAGGCGCAGTCGCGCGACCTCGACTTCTACTACGGCGACTTCAAGGCGCTCAAGTCCATCTCGATGCCGGTGTACGAGAACAAGGTCACCGCGCTCATCGGTCCCAGCGGCTGTGGCAAGTCCACTTACCTGCGCTGCTTCAACCGCATGCACGACCTGTACCCGGGCCACCGCTACGATGGGCGGATCGAGCTGCATCCGGACAACGTGGACCTGCTCGACGCCTCGGTGGACCCGATCGAGGTGCGCATGCGCATCTCCATGGTGTTCCAGAAGCCCAACCCTTTCCCGAAGTCGATCTTCGAGAACGTCGCCTACGGGCTGCGCGTGCGCGGCGAGAAGTCGGCCAGCTATCTCGAGGACAAGGTCGAGGCGGCGTTGAAGGGCGCGGCAATCTGGAACGAGGTGAAGAACCGGCTCGACGAGTTGGCCGTCAACCTCTCGGGTGGCCAGCAGCAGCGGCTGTGCATCGCGCGCGCGCTGGCCACCGACCCGGAGATCGTGCTGTTCGATGAGCCGACGTCGGCCCTGGACCCTATCGCCACCGGCGCGATCGAGGAACTCATCACCGAGATCAAGAACAAGGTGACGGTGCTCATCGTGACGCACAACATGCAGCAGGCCGCCCGGGTTTCCGATTACGTGGCATACATGTACCTGGGCGAGCTGATCGAATATGGCGTCACGAACGACATCTTCATGAAGCCCAAGCGCCAGGAAACCGAAGACTACATCACCGGAAGGTTCGGGTAACCTCATGACCGACAAGCACCTGTCCAGCCAGTTCGACAGCGAACTCAGCGGCGTTTCCACCCGTGTCATGGAGATGGGCGGCATGGTCGAATCCCAGATCCATGCCGCCGTGTATGCGCTCTCCCAGTTCAACGAGGAGGCGGCCCGGCAGGTGCTGGAGACCGAAGCCCGCGTGAACCTCATGGAAGTGGAGATCGACCGCGAGCTGTCGTCGATCATCGCGCGCCGGCAACCGACGGCGCGCGACCTGCGCCTGCTGATCGCGATCTCCAAGACCACCGCCAACCTGGAGCGCGCCGGGGACGAGGCCGAGCGGATTGCCCGCATGGTCAAGTCCATCATCGAGAGCGGTGAAGCGCGCAAGCTGCCGTCCTCGGAATTGCGCATCGCCGCCGACCTGGCCTCCGGCCTGCTGCGCAAGGCGCTCGACGCGTTCGCCCGGCTCGACGCCAACGCCGCGGTCGCGATCCTCAAGGAGGACGACCTCATCGACAAGGAGTTCGACGGCTTCGTGCGCAAGCTCATCACCTACATGGTGGAAGACCCGCGCACGATTTCGGCGAGCCTCAACCTGCTGTTCGTCGCCAAGGCGATCGAGCGCATCGGCGACCATTCCAAGAACATCGCCGAGTTCATCATCTACGTGGTCAAGGGGGCCGACGTCCGCCACAGCTCGATGGAGAAGATCGAGTCGATCGTCCGATAGACACCATGAAGCAGCTGCCTCGCGTCCTCATTGTCGAAGACGAGCCCGCCATCGCCGAGCTGGTCTCGGTCAACCTGCGCCACAACGGATTCCAGCCGGTGTGGGCCGAGGACGGCACGGCGGCGCAGCGTGAGCTCGACACGGTGCTGCCCGACGTGATCCTGCTGGACTGGATGCTGCCGGGGCAGAGCGGGCTGGCGCTGGCGCGCAAGTGGCGGGGCGAATCGCGCACCAAGGCCATTCCCATCCTGATGCTGACGGCGCGGGGTGACGAGCCGGACAAGGTGGCGGGCCTGGACGCGGGCGCCGACGACTACATCACCAAGCCGTTCTCCACGCAGGAGCTGCTGGCGCGCATCCGCGCGGTGCTGCGCCGGCGCGCGCCGGAGCAGGTGAAGGACAGCGTCACCGTCGGCGCGCTCGCGCTCGATGCGGCAACCTACCGCGTGACGTGGCAGGGCCGGCCGCTGAAGCTGGGCCCGACGGAATTCAAGCTGCTGCACTACCTGATGAAGCACCCCGAGCGCGTGCACAGCCGCTCGCAGCTCCTGGACAAGGTCTGGGGCGACCACGTGTTCATCGAGGAGCGCACGGTCGACGTGCACGTCAAGCGCCTGCGCGAGTCGCTGGGCGCCGCGGGCGCGATCATCGAAACCGTGCGCGGCGCGGGCTATCGCCTGTCGGCGCACTCCGCGGCCGCGACGGGCGCGGCCGCCTGACCCGGGGCGGGCCGTTCCCGGCGCCTGGCGCAGACACACTCACCAATGGCCTGGCGCTTCATCAGTTTCCTGCTCTGCGAGTTCGCCGGCGGCCTCGCCGGCTGGTGGCTGGGCCACGATGGCGGCATTCGCGCGGGCCTGGTGGCCGGCGGGCTGGGCTGGCTGGCCGTGGACACCGTGCGCGGGGGGCGCGTCCTGCGCTGGCTGCGGCGCGGCGACTTCACGGCGCCGCCCGCGGTGTCCGGGCTCTGGGCCGAGGTCGCGGACCGCGCGCGGCGCATCCTGCGCACGCGCGAGCAGGAGCTGGACGAATCGCGGCGGCGGCTGCAGGAATTCCTGGCCGCGATCCAGGCTTCGCCGAACGGCGTCGTCCTGCTCGATCCCCAGGGGCGCATCGAGTGGTCGAACCAGACGGCCGCCCAGCAGTTCGGGTTCGACCTCGGGCGCGACTTGCAGCAGCAGGTGAACAACCTCGTGCGCGACCCCTCGTTCACTGCTTACTTCAACAGCGGCCGATGGAACCACGAGATCGTGATCGCCGGCCCGGGCAGCTCACCGTCGAGGCCGGTCAAGCTGTCCGTGCACCTGCATCCCTACGGGGAGGGGCGCACGCTGCTGCTGTCGCGCGACGTGACCGCGGTGGAGCAGGCCGAGATCATGCGCCGCGATTTCGTGGCCAACGTGTCGCACGAGATCCGCACGCCGCTCACGGTGCTGATGGGGTTCGTCGAAACCCTGCAGAACCTGCCGCTGGACGAGCAGGAACGCGTGCGCTACCTCGGCCTGATGGCCCAGCAGGCGCACCGGATGCAGACCCTGGTGAGCGACCTGCTCACGCTGTCCCGGCTCGAGGGCAGCCCGTTGCCGGGCACCGGCGAATGGACGCCGGTCGCCACGATGGTCGCGCAGTGCGAGCAGGAGGCGCAGGCCTTGTCGGCGATCCTGGGCAAGGCCCACGCGCTGCACTTCGCGGCGGCACCGCGCATCGAGATCGCCGGCTCACCGCATGAGCTGCTGTCGGCGCTCTCCAACCTGGTGAGCAATGCGGTGCGCTACACGCCGGCGGGCGGCTCGATCCACGTTGAGGCGCGCGTGGCGCCGGATGGGCGGATGGAATTCTCCGTGCGGGATTCGGGTCCCGGCATCGCGGCGGAACACATTTCCCGGCTCACCGAGCGCTTCTACCGGGTCGACCGCAGCCGGTCGCGCGAGACGGGCGGAACGGGCCTCGGGCTGGCGATCGTCAAGCACGTGGTGCAGCGCCACGGCGGGGAGTTGCGCATCGAGAGCAAGCCGGGCGCCGGCTCGACGTTCGCGATCCTGTTCCCCGCTAGCCGGCTGCGAGCGGCTCCGGCGCCGGCTGGAACGATCGGACTGCCCGCCACAGAATCAGCGGCAGGACGATAGCGAGCAGGGCGAGCGCGAGCGCGCTCATGATCCAGAAGGCCGCCGGGGAGTGCATGGCCGGGAACGGGCCGATGCCGCGGTAGGCGAGCAGGTAGCCGCCGGCCAGCCCCGCGCCCCAGAGCAGCACGCAGTACGCGACCAGCGGTGCGACCGCCACGCGGTAGCAGCGCAGGACGAACACGCACAAGGCCTGCGTGGCGTCCCCGATCTGGTAGAACGCCAGCCACACCAGCAGGCCGGACGCGAGCGCCACCACCTGCGGGTCACTGGCGTAGATGGCGGCGATTTCGTCGCGCGCCACGCCGAGGATCGCGCTGAACCCGAGGGCCGCACCGAGCGCGAGCTTGAAGCCGGTGCGGATGGCATGCCGGGCGCGGCGGGCGTCGCCCGCGCCGAGCCAGTAGCTCACGCGGGCGCTGGTGGCGATGGAAATGGACAGCGGCATCATGTAGATGACGGCCGCGAAGTTCGACACGATCTGGTGCGCGGCGGACGCCAGCGTGCCCTGCCGCGCGATGAACAGCGCCATGAGCGTGAAGGACGTCACCTCCACCATCACGGCCAGGCCCGCCGGGATGCCGAGGTTCATTAACCGGCCGATGGCTCGCCAGTCCGGCGGCTCCATGCGGCGCCACAGCGAGTAGGGCGCGTAGAGGGGCTGCGTGCGCAGCAGCCAGACGGCGCCGGCGAGCAGGATGTAGTTCACCGCCACGGTGGCCCATGCGCAGCCCACGGCGCCGTGCGCATCGAGACCCAGGCCGCCGAAGGCGAACCAGATCGACAAGGGGATCTTGAGTCCCAGTCCGGCCGTCTGCAGCCAGGTCACGAGCACCGGCTTGCCCAGGCTCTGGTTCAGCGTGCTGTAGAGCCGGAACAGCAATGTCGCCGGCAGCGCGAGCGCCAGCGCGGACAGGTAGGCGTGTACCTCCCCGCGCATCGCGGGCGGCACGTCGGTCCAGCGCAGCAGCGGGGCGGACATCAGCAGCCCCAGGAAGCCGGCCGCGGTGGCCAGCCCCGTCAGGTACAGCGACTGGCGAACCGAGCGGCCGAGGTCCTCGTTGCGCCTGGCCCCATGCAGCTCGGCCCAGGTGGGCAGCAGGACCTGGATCACGCCGATCAGCGCGACGAACACGCTGATGTAGACGGCCGAGCCGACCGACAGCGCGGCCAGGGCTTCCTGCGAATAGCGCCCCGCGACGATGGTGTCGGTCACGCCGAAAGCCATCACCGCGAGTTGCCCGACCAGCACGGTGCCCGCGTGGCGCACCAGGATACGCAGCTCCGTCACTTCGCGGACGATCTCCGGTACAGCAGGACGTTGTCATGCGCGTCCACGGGGCGCCGGACGGTGGAGACGAGCTGCCAGCGGCGCATGTCCAGCCCCAGGGACATCGCGGCCTGGAGGTCGGCGGGTGCAATCAGCCACGGGCAGGCACCTTCCCTGGCGGCCACACGCAGGTCCATCTGCCCGTGATACCGGAAGGCGGCGACCTGCGCCCGGCTCAGGCCGAAGACTTCCACGCATCCAGGCTGGTCGATGTGGCGCTGGACGCCCCGCACCACGGGGTGGTAGCTGCGCGCGTAATCGAGCACGGGCAGCCACAGCGTCATCAGCAGCAGCCAGCACAGCGCCGCGCCGCCGGCGGGCAGCACCAGGCTTTTCCAGATCACGGACCGATGCCGGCCCGTGCGCCACTTCACCAGCCAGGCCCATGCCAGCGTCGCGGCCAGGGCCGCGACGAACGCCAGCGCGGAGAAGCTCGGCTCGAAGCCCGGCGCGAGCTTGGCCACGTTGGCGGCCGGCTTGGCGGGCACGCCGGTCTGCAGCGAGATCCAGATCACCCAGATGATGAACGCGCAGCCGCTGAAGAACAGCAGCGTGAACCAGTCGATCAGCGCGCCGACACTGCGGCTGAGGGTGGGCAGCGCGAACGCCGCCAGGGCGGCGAGCGCCGGCAGGCCCAGCAGCAACGAGCGGTCGGAAGAGGGCGTCGCCACCGTGGTGGCAATCGAGACGGCCAGGAACCACAGCGGCAGGGCCACGTGGCGGCTCACGAGCTGGCGGCGCCAGCGCCACAGCGTCCACAGCGCCAGCGGCCACGCCGGCCACGTGAACCACAGCAGCAGGCGGCCGATCGAGCGCCAGTCGCGCGCGAAGCCGTCCACCACGCGCCAATGCCAGGCATCGAACCAGGTCGCGAGCGCCGCCACGACGGCCAGCGCCGCTGCCGACACGGCGGCGGCTTTCCAGCGGCCCAGGGACGCCTCCTCGGCTTCGCCATGCCCGCCCAGCAGGTTCACGACCACGCCGCCGGCCGCGAAGAGCACGGCCATGGCCGGCGCTCCGCTCAGGGCCAGGCCGGCCAACCCCGCGAACAGGCAAGGGATGGCGACGCCGGGCCGCCGCGGCAGTGCCGCGATCGCGAAGAAAGCCAGTGCGGTGAAGGCCAGTTGCGCAAGGGCAGGCGTCGTCTCGTGCGACAGCTGCGCGAGACCCAGGGTGGCGATCAGGGCGAGCAATCCGCCGTCGGCCATGGCCCGGGCGTAATCGGCCGGGCTCGCCTCGCCGCCGAATGCGAAAGGCACCGGCTGGGCCCGCGGGCTGCGAGCCAGCGAGTAGACGCCGTACCACGTGGCCGCCAGTGTCAGGGCGAGCAGGAGGGCGAAAGGGAGCCGGGCGGCGAAATCGGGGACCACCCAGGCCGGCGCCGCCTGCATCGCCCAGGCGCCCAGCCAGTAGGGCAGCAGCGCGTCGAACTCGGGGGGCTGGCCCAGCAGCCGCGGCGCAAGCCACGACGTGCCGCCGGTGGCCAGTTCGTACATGTAGCCGAACGCCGTGATGTCCGCGTTCTTCCAAGGCTCACGCCCGATGAACCCCGGCACCACGTAGGCCACGCAGAACAAGAGGAGCGCGATGCGCGGCAGCCGGCGAACGGCATCCTGGGCGACGATGGCGGGGGTCGGCTGGGTCACTGCGCGCGATTATGGGCCCGCGAGGGGAGGCCCCAAGAACAAGGGCAGCGCGGTTGCCCGGGCTGCCCTGCGTTGCGGCGAAGACGCCGCTTACTTGACGGCGGCCTTCTCGGCTTCTTCGGCCTTGGCGGCGGCCGACTTGCCGAACTTCTTGAAGAACTTGTCCACGCGGCCGCCCATGTCGTTGACCGACTTCTGCGTGCCGGTATAGAACGGGTGCGACTCGCTGGAGGTGTCCAGCTTGAACATCGGCAGTTCGCGGCCGTCGTCGGTCTTGCCCATCTCCTTGGTCTGCGCGCACGAACGCGTCACGAACTTGAACCCGTTGGACAGGTCCACGAACAGGACGTCGCGGTAGTTGGGGTGAATGCCTTCTTTCATGATCTTTCCTTGTTCAGTTGCGGCAGCCGCAGCCCGGACATCGGGCGTACTTTCCGCGAAACCAATAATTATAGCTTCATTCCACGGATGGGCTGGCGGTCAGCCCCCGCGCCGCATCATGTCGAAGAACTCGACATTGCTCTTGGTGGCCTTCATGCTCTTCAAGACCATCTCCATCGCCTCGATCTCGTCCATGTTGTACATGAACTGGCGCAGGATGCGGGTCTTTTGCAGGATCTCGGGGGCCAGCAGCAGCTCTTCGCGGCGGGTGCCGCTGCGGTTGAGCTGGATCGAGGGGAACACGCGCTTTTCGTACAGGCGGCGGTCCAGGTGGATTTCGCTGTTGCCGGTGCCTTTGAACTCTTCGAAGATCACTTCGTCCATGCGGCTGCCGGTGTCGATCAGCGCGGTGGCGATGATGGTGAGCGAGCCGCCTTCTTCCACATTGCGCGCCGCGCCCAGGAAGCGCTTCGGGCGCTGCAGCGCGTTGGCATCGACGCCGCCGGTCAGCACCTTGCCCGACGACGGCACCACGTTGTTGTAGGCGCGGGCGAGGCGGGTGATGGAGTCCAGCAGGATCACCACGTCGCGCTTGAGCTCCACGAGCCGCTTGGCGCGCTCGATCACCATCTCGGCCACGTGCACGTGGCGCGCGGCGGGCTCGTCGAAGGTGGAGGCGATCACCTCGCCCTTCACCGAGCGCTGCATCTCCGTCACTTCCTCGGGCCGCTCGTCCACCAGCAGCACCATCATGTGGATGTCGGGGTAGTTGGCGGCGATGGCGTGCGCCATGTGCTGCATCATCACCGTCTTGCCGCTCTTGGGCGGCGCCACGAGCAGGGCGCGCTGGCCCTTGCCGATGGGCGCGATGATGTCGATGATGCGGCCGGTGACGTTTTCCTCGCCCTTGAAGTTCTCGCGCTCGAGCTTCATCTGCTCCTTCGGGAACAGCGGCGTGAGATTCTCGAACATCACCTTGTGCTTGTTGTTCTCGGGCGGGCCGTCGTTGACCTTGTCCAGCTTGGTCAGGGCGAAGTAGCGCTCCCCGTCCTTGGGCGTGCGCACTTCGCCTTCGATCATGTCGCCGGTGTGCAGGTTGAAGCGCCGCACCTGCGAGGGCGAGATGTAGATGTCGTCGGTGCTGGCCGTGTAGCTCGTGTCGGGGCTGCGCAGGAAGCCGAAGCCGTCCGGCAGGATTTCCAGCACGCCGTCGGCAAAGACCTGCTCGCCGGCGCGGGCGCGCTTCTTGATGATCGCGAACATCAGCTCCTGCTTGCGCATGCGGCCGGTGTTCTCGATCTCAAGCTCTTCGGCCTGCTTCAGGACTTCGGACACGTGCAGTGCCTTGAGTTCGTTTAAGTGCATGGAGGTACTCCTGGCGGAGCTCTTGTCGGGTCTTGGGGGAGGTATGTTGCAAGGCGAGAATGCCTCACAAGCCGGGAAACTCGAACCGGCCCGCGGGTGGCGGATCGGTGAACTGGAGGCATTATGACAGGAAAAACAAAAGAAAAGGACGCGGCCCTTGCAGCCGCGTTCTCTCCTCGGCGCAGCCTTACGCCAGTTGCTGGTCGATGAAGGCCGTCAGCTGCGCCTTGCTCATTGCGCCGACCTTGGTGGCCGCCAGCTGGCCATCCTTGAACAGCATGAGCGTGGGGATGCCGCGGATGCCGAACTTGGCCGGGATGTCGCGGTTCTCGTCGACGTTCATCTTGGCGATCTGCAGCTTGTCCTGGTAGGTGGCGGAGACTTCGTCGAGGATCGGGGCGATCATCTTGCAGGGGCCGCACCATTCGGCCCAGTAATCCACCAGCACCGGCTTGTCGGCCTTCAGGACGTCGGCTTCGAACGTCGCGTCGGAAACATGCTTGATCAGGTCGCTTGCCATGGTTTGAATTCCTTTGGGCTATGGGCGGTGCCGCTGCGTTGTTGCACCGGCTGTGCAAGTACAGTCAGGGAATTGTGACAGAAACCAAGTCCCCACGTCCGCTACGGACGGCCCCCTCTCCCCTATGAGCGCGATAGGGCAAACGCATGAGCCCGCCCGCTGGCCCAGGCTCGTCGCCGCGGTGCGCGAGCTGCTGGCCCAGCATGCGGCGCACCCCGCGCGCACCGTCGTCCTCGTCCCCTACGCGCAGCTGATGCCGGTGGCCCGCCGGCATTGGGCCGGCCAGGTTCCCGACGGGTTCGCTCCCCGCTTCGAGACCACGATGAACTGGGCCGGCAGATCCGGCTTCGTTCCGGGCAGCGACGACCTCGCATTCGACATGGGCCGCGACTTGCTGACTGCGCGCGCATGGTTGCAGAAGGCGGGGCTGGGCGCGCGTGCGGACCTGCTCGCGGGCCGCCTCGTGGAGGCGGCATGGCAGCTGGCCGGTGTGGCGGCCGCCATCGTTCCGGCCGAACGACAGGCGTGGGCCGTGGGCGCGCGTGCGGCGGCCGCACTCGGGGCGGAGGCACAGGCCCTCCAGCTGGAAGCCGCCGTGGGCCGCATCGCGGTGGAGTGGGCCGCGGCCTGCGCCTATGCGACCGATGCCTTGCTGGATCCGGCGCTGCTGCGCGACCTCGACCTGCTGGTCGTCCTGGAGGGCCTGGCGCCCGACCCCATCGCGCAGGCGATGGCGAAGATCGTGGGCGACAAGGCCGAACGCCTCGCCCTCGATGGCGAGGCGCCGTGGGGTGCGATTGCCCTGTACGAGGCGGCCGACCCCTCGCACGAGGCCGAAATGGCCGCGGCGTGCGTGATGCGGCACGTCGAAGCCGGGCGCGTGCCCGTGGCCCTCGCGGCCATCGACCGTGTGCTGACCCGGCGCGTGCGCGCGATGGTCGGCGCGCGCGGCATCGGCGTGCGCGACGAAACCGGCTGGAAGCTCTCGACGACGCGGGCGGCAGCGCACGTGATGGGGGCCTTGCGCGCGTGCGCCTGGAACACCGGCAGCGACGCGGTGCTGGACTGGCTGAAGAACGCGCCGGCCGTTGCCCCGGCCACCTCGTCGGCACTCGAGCGGCGCGTACGCCGCGAGGGGCTGCGCGAGTGGCGGGCCGTTGCTTCGCTGCGATCCGATGGCGGCGCGAAATGGCGCGCATTGGTGGACCAGGCCGATGCCTGGCGAGAGCCCATGCAGCGCGCCCGGGCCTTGCCCTCGTGGCTGCAGGCGTCGCGGGAGTTGCTGCAGGCGTGCGGGCACTGGCCGCGGCTGGAGTCGGACGCCGCCGGCATGCGCGTGCTGGAAACCCTCGGCCTGCTCGAGGACATGCAGGCGCAATGGCAGCAGCTGCCGCAGGCGGCGCATCGGTTCAGCCTGGCGGACTTCACCGCGTGGGCCAACGAGGCGCTGGAGGCGGCGACGTTCAAGCCGGAGAGCCCGGACAGCGAGCAGGTCGTGATCCTGCCGTTCAACCAGCTGCTGGGGCGCGACGTGGCGGCGGTGGTGCTGGCCGGATGCGACGAGGTGCGCCTTGCGCCTTCCCCGGAACTGCAGGGCCCCTGGACTGCCGCGCAGCGCGACATGCTCGGGCTGCCGTCGCGCGAAGCGCTGGAGCGGGAGCGGCGCGAGGGCTGGCGCAGCGCGCTCCGGGCCCCGCATTGCGATGTGCTGTGGCGCGCCAGTGACGAGAGCGGCGAGCCCGTGCTGGCCAGCAGCCTGGTGCGCTCGCTGCAGCTGGAGGAGCGCGGGAACTTCGCCGCCGATCCGCGCGACGTGCGCGCGCTGCCCGCGCGCCCCGTGGCCAAGCCGCTGCCGGCCGGTGCACTGCTGCCGCTGGCCCAGCTCTCCGCCAGCGCCTATGAGGACTTGCGGCGCTGCCCTTATCGTTTCTTCGCGCTCCGGCAGCTCGGGCTGCAGGAGGCGGCCGAGATCGACACCGAGCTCGACAAGCGCGACTTCGGCAACTGGCTGCACAAGGTGCTCGGCACGTTCCACGAGGCGCTGCGCGCCAGCCCCGAGCCGCACGGCGCGGCCCGCGCGCGGCTGCTCGACATCACGGCCGATGAAGTCACCCGGGCGCAAGGACTGGAGGAGGGCGAATTCCTGCCGTTCGCCGCGGCCTGGCCGCAGGTGCGCGACGGCTACCTCGCCTGGCTGGCAACGCACGAGGCGTCGGGTGCCGTGTTCGAGGCGGCGGAAAGCGAACACGAGATGCAGCTCGGCCCCGTCAAGCTGGTCGGGCGCATCGACCGCATCGACCGCATGCCCGATGGGAGCCTGATGGTGATGGACTACAAGACCGAGGCGGAGGGCAAGACGGCCGAGCGCGTCAGGACACCCGGCGAGGACACGCAGCTTCCGTTCTACGCCGCGCTGCTGGATGTCGGCGCGCTTCGGGCCGCGTATGTGAATGTCGGCGAACGCGGCAAGACGCGGGATTTCGAGCAGAGCGCCATCATCGATGCGCGGCAGCTGCTGGCCGAAGGCATCCTGGACGACCTCGGCCGCGTCGCCGGCGGTGCGCTCATGCCTGCGCTGGGCGAGGGCATCGCCTGCGAATACTGTGCTGCGCGCGGCCTGTGCCGCAGGGACTGGTGGTCATGACCCAACCCCTTGCTTACGAATTGAATGGAGAGCGTATCGCCCGCGATCGCTTCTACGCGATCGCGTGCGACCCCAGGCGCAGCGTCGTGGTGGAAGCCTGCGCGGGCGCGGGCAAGACCTGGATGCTCGTGTCGCGGATCCTGCGCGCGCTGCTGGACGGCGCCCAGCCGCACGAGATCCTTGCGATCACCTTCACCAAGAAGGCCGCGGGCGAGATGCGCCAGCGCCTGCACGAATGGCTGGAGACCTTCGCGTCGGCGCCGCCCGAAGTGCTGGACAAGGCGCTCGTCGATCGCGGCCTGCCCGCGGAGGCCGAGTTGCGCGAAGTGCTCAAGAACCTGTACCCGCGCCTGCTTTCCAGCGGTCGGCCCGTGCAGGTGAGGACCTTCCACAGCTGGTTTGCGGCGCTGCTGCGCAGCGCGCCGCTGTCCGTGCTCGAGGCGCTGGCGCTGCCGGCCAACTACGACCTGCTGGAAGACGACAGCGAAGCCGTCGCGCTGGTATGGCGGCGGTTTCACGCCGCCGTCGCGGGCGAGGCCCAGGCGCGGCGGGACTTCGAAGCGTCGGTGGCCGCCTTCGGTCGGTTCCAGACGCAGAAGGCCCTGCATGCGGCGCTGGCCAAGCGCGTGGAGTTCACGCTCGCGGACACGCAGGGTGTCGTCGAAGCCTCGGTGAAGCCGTTTGCCGAAGTGTTCCCGCAATTCGCCGGCGCCGACGAGCCCGAGGCGGCGCTGGCCGGCGACGCCGCGCGAAGCCGGTGGCTGGCCCGCGCGATCGTGCTCGGCGCGGAGAAGAACAAGACGCCGCAGAAGGCCGCGCAACTGATCGTCGACGCGTTCGAAACCGCGAACACGCAAGAGCGCCTCGCCCTGCTGCGCAAGGCCTTCTTCGTCGCCGGCGAGGACCGGCTTACCGCGAACCTCGCCAGATTCCCGGCCGCGCAGGAGGCCGAGCCGGAGTTGCGGGCGCTGTGCGCCGCGCGCGCGCAGCACGAGGCCTGGCTGCACCACCAGCGCATCATGCGGCTCGCGCGGCTTCTCATTGCGCAGTTCGGCGCGCTCAAGCGCGAGCGCGGGTGGATCGACATGAACGACGTCGAGCGGGCCGCGCTGGTCATGCTGTCCGACCCGGTGCTCTCCGGCTGGGTGCAGGAGCGCCTCGACGCGAGCACCGCCCACCTCCTGATCGACGAGTTCCAGGACACGAACCCGCTGCAATGGCAGGCGCTGAACGCCTGGCTGGGCAGCTACGCCGGGGCCGCCGGCAAGCGGCCCAGCGTCTTCATCGTGGGCGACCCCAAGCAGAGCATCTACCGGTTCCGGCGGGCCGAGCCGCAGGTGTTCCACGCCGCCAAGGACTTCGTCAGGGAGGCGCTGGGCGGCGACGTGCTCAGCTGCGATCACACGCACCGCGTAGCGCCGACGCTGATGGCGCTGGTGAACGACGTGATGGACCGCGCGCAGGGGGAGGGCCGCTATCAAGGCTTCCGGGCGCACACCACCGAATCCACCGAGCAAGGGCAGGCCCTGAGCTTGCCGCAGATCGAACGCGCCCCCCGGCAGCCCGTTGCCGCGGCCGACCCCGACGCCACGATCGACTGGCGCGACAGCCTCACCGTCCCGCGCGAGCTGCCCGAGGAAATGCTGGTGACGCTGGAGTGCCGGCAAGCCGCGGCCTGGATCGCCGCCCGCCTGGCCGAGGGCGTGCCGCCGGCCGACATCATGGTGCTCGCCCGTCGCCGCGACCGGCTCGGCGTGATGGAAGATGAACTGCGTGCGCTGCACATCCCCGCCCAGCAGCCCGAGAAGTCCCAGCTCGGCGAAGCGCCCGAAGTGCAGGACATCGTCGCGCTGCTCGACGTGCTGGTGTCGCCCACGCACGACCTGTCGCTGGCGCAGGCCCTGAAGTCGCCGCTGTTCGGCGTGGAAGACGAGGCCCTGGTGCAGATCGCGCTGGCGGCCCGGCGTGCGGCCGCCGACGGCGCCCCACGGCCCTGGTTCGAGATCCTGCGCAAGGAGGCGTTGCCGGCTCCCGTTCCCGAAAGGCTGGCGGCAACGTTGCTGCGATGGAAGGGCTGGGTGGACAGCCTTCCGCCGCACGACGCGCTGGAAGCGATCTACGAGGACGGCGACGTGCTGGCGCGGTTCGGCGCGGCGGCGCCGGCGGCGCTGCGCAACGCCGTGCTGGGCAACCTGCGCGCGTTGCTGGGCGCGGCGCTGCAGGTGGATGGCGGGCGCTATGCGACGCCTTACGGATTCGTTCGCGCGCTGAAGGCCGGGGGCATCCAGGCGCCTGCGCAAGCCGCGGAAGGTGCGGTGCGCCTGCTCACGGTGCATGGCGCCAAGGGGCTCGAGGCGCCGATCGTGCTGGTGCTCGATACCGACGGCCCGCCGCCCAAGTCCGAAACCATGGGCGTGATCGTCGAATGGCCCGGCGAGTCGCCGGCGCCGTGGCGCTTCGCTTTCCTCGCCAGCGAAACACGTGCGCCCGCCTGCAGCACCGACGCGCTGGACGTGGAGATGGCGGCCCGCCAGCGTGAGGAACTCAACGCGCTGTACGTGGCGATGACGCGGGCGCGCCGGCAGCTGGTGATCTCGTCGGTGCAGCCGCACGTCGCGGCCGAGGCCAGCTGGTGGCAGCGACTGGCGGACTCCTGCCAGCCGCTTCCCCCACCTGAGCGGCCGCTGCATCCGGCCGGTGCCCACGGCGCCGGGGGCTCGTTCTCGCTGCCGGTCGTCCCGGCGGTCCCGATCGCGACGCAACCGCCCGCCAGCGCGGTACCGGTGGCCACGCGCGAGACGCGTTTTGGCGAGGCGGTGCATCGCCTGCTGGAATTCCATGTGCCCGGCGCGACCTCATGGCCCGCGGCCCGGTTGCTGCGCGTAGCCCGGGAGTTCGGGCTGGACGCGCAGGCCGCGCGAGAGGCCGGCGTCATGGCCCGGCGCATCCTGGACGGTGAGGGCGCGTGGGCCTGGGACCCGGCGCGAGTGGACTGGCAGGGCAATGAAGTCGAGTTGCTGCACCGGGGCGAGTTGCTGCGCCTCGACCGGCTGGTGCGCAGGGCGGGCGAATGGTGGGTGCTGGACTTCAAGTCGGCCTCGAACCCCGAGCGCGACCCCGCCCTCATCGCCAAGATGCAGCTGTATCGCGAAGCCGTGGCGAACGCCAACCCCGGCGCGGTGGTGAAGGCGGCCTTCCTCACCGGGCAGGGCAAGCTGGTGGCCGTCGTATGAGCCGCCGGGCCGCTCCCAAAGCTCATCGCACCGCGGCACGCAGTGCGGAGGCGATGCAGTGAGCGGCGTCGCCGTCATCGGCGCGGGGCCGGCGGGGCTGATGGCCGCGGAGGTCCTGGCCGCCGCCGGCGTGGAGGTGGACGTGTACGACGCCATGCCTTCGGCCGGGCGCAAGTTCCTGCTCGCCGGGAAGGGCGGCCTGAACCTCACGCACTCGGAACCCTTCGATGCGTTCGCGTCGCGCTACGGCGCGCGAAGGGCGCAGGTCGAGCCGCTGCTGCGGGAGTTCGACGCGCAGGCGCTGCGCGACTGGGCGCGGGGCCTCGGCGTGGAAACGTTCGTCGGGACCTCGGGCCGAGTCTTCCCCGCGGAGATGAAGGCCGCGCCGCTGCTGCGCGCCTGGCTGCACCGGCTGCGGGCTGCGGGCGTGCGCTTTCACATGCGGCATCGCTTCGTCGGTTGGGCCCCGGATGGCGCATTGCGCTTCGATGCGCCCGGCGGCGAGCAAATCGCGCGCGCGGACGCCGTGGTGCTCGCGTTGGGTGGCGCGAGCTGGCCCCGGCTGGGCTCGGATGGCGCCTGGGTGCCGTTGCTGGCCGAGCGCGGGGTCGATGTGGCGCCGCTGGCGCCCGCCAACTGCGGATTCGATGTGCGCAATGGCTGGAGCGCGTATTTCGCGCAGCGCTTCGCGGGCCAGCCCTTCAAGTCGGTTGCGATCCGGTTCGGGGCCTTTCACCGGCAAGGCGAGTTCGTGGCCACGGCAACGGGCGTGGAGGGCAGCCTCGTTTACGCGGTGTCGGCGCTGCTGCGCGACGAAGTACGGGCCTACGGATCGGCGACGTTCGAGCTGGACCTGCTGCCGGCCCGGCGCGCGGACCAGGTTGCCGCGGAGGTGGCGCATCCGCGCGGCTCGCGTTCGCTGTCAAGTCACCTCAAAAGCCGCCTGCACCTGGACGGCATCAAGTTCGCGCTGCTGCACGAATTGCTTTCGAAAGAGGACATGCACGACCCGGCGCGGCTGGCCGCGGCGATCAAGGCACTGCCGGTCACGGTCATCGGTGCGCGGCCCATCGAGGAAGCGATCAGCACGGCCGGCGGGGTGCGCTTCGAGGCGCTCGACGACAACCAGATGCTGCGGGTGATGCCGGGGATGTTCTGTGCCGGCGAGATGCTGGACTGGGAAGCGCCGACCGGCGGCTACCTGCTCACGGCCTGCTTTGCGACGGGGCGCGCTGCGGCGCAGGGCGTGCTGCGCTGGCAAGGCAACGCCAGCGCGGGTCAGAACTTGGAGCGGTAGTAGATCATCGGCTTGCCGCCGCTGCGCCTGAGCGTCACGCGCGCGCCGCTTTCCAGCTGCAGGCCGATGAAGCCACGGTCGGCGACCAGGCCGCTCCTGGGCGCGCTGCGCCCGATGCGCATCTCGACCCGGGCGCCGTAAGTGGGCTCGCGCGTCTGCACCAGCGTCAACGCGTCCGGCGGCATCACGCGGCGCCAGGCCGTGACGTCGATGCGGTACTGGCCGTCCATCGTGTGGCGCCAGTGAAGCCCCAGGTCCACGCTGGTGGCCGAGCCGTTGCGCGGCCCGAATGGGGGCAGGGCCGCATCGTCCGCGGTGCCCATCCCAAGCGACAGGCCGAGGGCGGAGCGCCGCGGCGGCAGCCATGTCATGTCGATGCGGGTGGCGCGGTTCGAGCCGTCGGTGTTGTCGAAGCGCGGCAGCGACGAGGCGGAAATCTCGAGTTGGGGCCGGGTACGCTCACGGGGCGTCATGCCGCCCTGGGCAACGACGGCGGAAGCGGTTTCCTCGTCGAAGGCAAGGGCGCTGGAAGCAGCCGCGCACAGGAGGATGAGCGTGGCGGTGCGCAGCCGGGTGACGGCAGCTGCATTCGACGGACCCAACGCGCACGCGACTACGTTGTTCATGGCTCACCTCCGACGGTGGGGCCACTCTAGGGTGCGGGCAAACGGGGAGTTTGTCGGACGTAGCCGAACGTTACGGTCAGCGGCTGCGACGTTGGGTCGTGGCGGCGGACGTACAGAGGGCTGAATGAGGTTGACGAGCCTTACCCCCGGCACTGGCTCCACAGTTAGGGCTGCTTGGTTCCCCACCTGACCCGGTTGGCCGCTTCACCATGCGGGGAGGCCCGTCAGGCGATATTGTAGGGGGAGATCGATGCCCCTCTGTGCCGCACGGGCCGCATTGGCCCAACCCGTAGAATCGCCCGCATGTCCTATGTCGTGCTCGCCCGCAAATACCGGCCCAAGACCTTCACGGAGATGGTCGGGCAGGGGCATGTGGTGCAGGCATTGTCGAACGCGCTGACCCAGCAGCGGCTGCATCATGCGTACCTTTTCACCGGCACGCGGGGCGTCGGCAAGACGACCGTTTCGCGCCTGCTCGCCAAGTCGCTCAACTGCCAGGGCCCGGATGGGCAGGGCGGCATCACCGCGACGCCGTGCGGCGTGTGCCAGGCCTGCGTGGACATCGACAGCGGGCGCTTCGTCGATTACACGGAGCTGGACGCAGCCTCCAACCGCGGCGTGGACGAAGTGCAGTCGCTGCTGGAACAGGCGGTGTACAAACCGGTGCAAGGCCGCTTCAAGGTCTTCATGATCGACGAAGTGCACATGCTCACCGGCCACGCGTTCAACGCCATGCTCAAGACGCTGGAAGAGCCGCCGGAGTACCTCAAGTTCGTGCTGGCGACGACCGATCCGCAGAAGGTGCCGGTCACCGTGCTGTCGCGTTGCCTGCAATTCAACCTGCGGCCCATGGCCCCGGAAACGGTGCAGGAACACCTGGCCCATGTGCTCGTGGCCGAGGGCGTGCACGCCGAACCCCAGGCACTGCGGCTGCTGTCGCGCGCCGCGCGCGGCTCGATGCGCGACGGGCTGTCGCTGGCCGACCAGGCGATCGCCTACGGCGGCGGCAGGCTCGAGGAAGCCGCGGTGCGCCAGATGCTGGGCAGCGTGGATACGAGCCATGTGTTCCGCCTGGTCGACGCGCTCGCGCAAGCGGACGGCAGGGCCGTGGTGGAGATCTCCGAGGAGTTGCGCCTGCATGGCTTCAGCGCCGCTTCGACGCTGGAGGAGATGAGCGCCGTGCTGCAGCGCATGGCGGTGATCCAGGCCGTGCCTTCCGCGGCCGACAGCTCGGACAGCGAGTCGGCCGAGATCGCGCGCCTGGCGGGCCTGCTGCCCGCCGACGAGACGCAGTTGCTCTACAGCATGTGCCTGCACGGGCGAGCCGAGCTCGGCCTGGCGCCCGACGAATATGCGGCGCTGACCATGGTGCTGCTGAGGTTGCTGGCCTTCAAGGCCCCGGTGAAGCCTCGCAGCGGCGACAGCCGCGACGCGCCAGGCGGCCAGCCTGAAAAAAAAACTCTGAATGAAACTCGCACGCCGGTGCGTGCACCCTTGCAGGCGTCCCCGCCGGCGCGCACTGCCGTGCCCGCGGTCGGCGCGCCGCCCGGGCGCGTGCTGCCGGTCGTGGAGCCTGCTCCGGCCAAGGCGCCGCAGCGGCCGCCGGGCGCGGTCGACGGCCGGCCTGCCGGCGAGGTCGTCGGTGTGCCGGTGCGTGTGCAGCTGGAGTCGGCGCGGGACAACCTTGCGGCGGCCGGCCAGCTGGTGCCCACGGAAGAAGGTGACTTCTGGCACGCCACGGTGAGCGGCCTGGTCGAGCGCGAGGCCGTCACGGCGCTGGTGCGCGAGCTCGCGCTGCAGTCGCAACTGGTGGGCCGCGACGAAGGGCACTGGATGCTGCGCGTGGAGCGCGAATCCCTGAACCAGCCCGCCAGCCGCGAGCGCCTGCAGAACGCCCTGCAGGCGGCCGGGCACCCGGTGAAGCTCGGTGTCGAAGTCGGCACCATCACGGACAGCCCGGCACGGCGCAACGCCGCAGCGGTCGCCGCGAGACAACGCGCCGCCGAGGAGACCATCCTGGCGGACCCCTTCGTCCAGGACATGATGCGCGACTTTGGCGCGAAAATCGTGCCTGGAAGCATCAAGCCAACGAATTGAAATTGGGGGCAGATCTTCAGCCCTGCCCCAAACTGACCAGAGAAAGGACCCATCATGTTCAACAAGGGACAACTCGCCGGCCTCATGAAGCAGGCCCAGGCGATGCAGGACAACCTCAAGAAGGCGCAGGACGAGCTCGCCACCATCGAGGTCACCGGCGAATCCGGCGCGGGCCTCGTCAAGGTCACGATGACCTGCAAGCACGACGTGAGGCGCGTCGCCATCGACCCCAGCCTGCTGGCGGACGACAAGGACATGCTGGAAGACCTGGTGGCCGCGGCGTTCAATGCCGCCGTGCGCAAGGCCGAAGAGACCTCGCAGGAGAAGCTGGGCAAGATCTCCGCCGGGATGCCCTCGCTGCCGGGCGGCATGAAGTTCCCTTTCTAGGCCGCGCGCGACACGAATGGCCGACACCAATGCCCTGAACGCCCTGATCGAGGCGCTGCGCCGCCTGCCGGGCGTGGGGGTGAAGTCGGCCTCGCGCATGGCATTCCACCTGCTGCAGCACGACCGGCCGGGCGCCCAGGTGCTGGCGCAGGCGCTGGAGCGGGCCGCCACGCAGATCCGCCATTGCACCTTGTGCCACACGTTCACCGAGAACGAGGTGTGCGCCACCTGCCTGGACCCGCGGCGCGACCGCAGCAAGCTCTGCGTGGTGGAAACGCCCGCCGACCAGGCGGCGCTGGAGCGAACCGCCGCGTTCAAGGGGCTGTACTTCGTGCTCATGGGCAGGCTCAGCCCGCTGGACGGCATCGGCCCGAAGGACATCGGCCTCTCCAAGCTGTTCGACCGGGCGACGGACGGGGTGGTGCAGGAGGTGATCCTGGCGACGAATTTCACGGCGGAAGGCGAGGCCACGGCGCACGTGATCGCGGAAGCGCTCAAGGCCAGGGGGTTGAACGTGACCCGGCTCGCCCGGGGCGTGCCGGCCGGCAGCGAACTCGAATACGTGGACCTGGGGACCATCGCGCACGCGCTGGTGGACCGGAGGTGAGTATGCGGCCGCCACGTTCACTTCGTTCCCTGTCCCCCGAGGGGGCGCAAGCCTCCCTGGCGGCGGCTCGTCGGGAGGCTTGACATGGCAATGCAATTCGCACGGTTCACCGTGGCGTACTGGTGTGTCCTGGCCGCGGCGCTCCTGCCGTTCGCGTGCGCCTGGATCGCGAAGGCGCCGGGCTTCGGCAAGCGCCGCCGGGAAGGCGGTTTCGACAACGACGACCCGCGCGCGTGGCTGGCCCGGCAGACCGACTGGCAGGCCCGCGCCAACGCCGCGCAGGCCAACAGCTTCGAGGCGCTGCCGTTCTTCATCGGCGCGGTGATCATCGCGCACCAGCTGGGGGCGCCGCAGACGCGGCTGGACATCCTGGCTGTGCTGTTCGTTACCTTGCGCGTGATCTACATCGCGATGTACGTGGCGGGCCTGTCCACGATCCGGTCCGCCATCTGGGCGCTGGCGCTGCTGGCCAACGTCGGAATCCTGTTTTCCGGGTACCGCTGAACGCTTACGTGGAAACCCGCACGGGATGTTCCCGATGCGGTGCCGCAGCATCGTGACTAACCTCGCGGGGGCATGCTCAGGAGAGGTTCTTCCCAATGAAAATCAGTCCCATCACACGCCGCACTTTCACGTCGGCGGCCGCGCTCGCCACGGCGTCACTCGCCGCGCCCGCACTGCGCGCGCAGAACAAGCTCGAGAAGAGCAAGGTCTCGATCGCCGTCGGCGGCAAGGCCGCGTTCTACTACCTGCCGCTCACCATCGCGGAGCAGCTGGGGTATTTCAAGGCCGAGGGCCTCGAAGTCGAGATCTCCGATTTCGCCGGTGGCGCGCGCGCGCTCCAGGCACTGGTCGGGGGCTCCGCCGACGTGGTGAGCGGCGCCTACGAGCACACCATCAACATGCAGAGCAAGAACCAGTTCATCCGGTCGATCGTGCTGATGGGCCGGGCGCCGCAGATCGCCATGGGGGTGTCGACCAAGGCGCTGCCCAACTACCGGTCGCTGGCCGACCTGCGCGGCAAGAAGATCGGCGTCTCGGCGCCGGGCTCCTCGACCAACATGGTGGCCAACCTGGTGCTTTCGCGCGCCGGCATCAAGGCCAGCGATGTCAGCTTCGTCGGCGTCGGCACGTCGGCCGGCGCGCTGGCGGCGCTGCGCTCCGGCCAGATCGATGCGATGAGCAACACCGACCCGGTGATGACCATGCTGGAGCAGAAGGGCGATGTAAAGATCATCAGCGACACCCGCACGCTCAAGGGCACGCAGGAAGTCTTCGGCGGCCCGATGCCGGCGGCGTGTTTCTACACGCACGGCGAGTTCGTGCAGAAGAACCCCAACACCTGCCAGGCCCTCGCCAACGCCATCGTCCACGGCCTGAAGTGGCTGCAGACGGCCGGGCCCAGCGACATCATCAAGACGGTGCCCGAGGGCTACCTGCTGGGCGACCGTGCGCTGTACCTGGCGTCGTTCAACAAGGTGCGCGAGGCGATCGCGCTGGACGGCATCATGAGCGACGAAGGCCCCCGCACGGCCCTGAAGGCGTTGACGAGCTTCGACCCCAACATCAAGGCCGAGCGCATCGAGCTGGCCAAGACCTACACCAACGAATTCGCGCGCCGGGCGAAGGACAAGTTCAAGGCGTAAGCGGCGATCATGTCGCCGCACGCGCTGGAACTCAATCGCGTCAGCGTCACGTTCCACTCGCCGGACGACCCGGCGCAGCGGTACACGGCGGTGGCGGACACGACGCTGCGCATCCGGGCCGGTGAATTCGTCTCGGTCGTCGGGCCCACGGGCTGCGGCAAGTCCACGTTGCTCAACATCGGCGCCGGCCTGCTCGAGGCGTCGTCGGGCGAGATCAAGGTGTTCGGCGAACCCTTGCGAGGCATCAACCGCCGTGCCGGCTACATGTTCCAGACCGAGGCGCTGATGCCCTGGCGCAGCGCGATCGGCAATGTGATGGTGGGCCTGCAGTACCGCGGCGTGCCCGAGGCCGATGCCCGTGCCCAGGCGCAGGCTTGGCTGGAGCGGGTGGGGCTCGCGGATTTCGGCGACCGCTATCCGCACCAGCTTTCGGGCGGCATGCGCAAGCGCACTGCGCTGGCCCAGGTGCTCGCGCTCGATCCGGACATCATCCTGATGGACGAGCCCTTCAGCGCGCTCGACATCCAGACGCGGCAGCTGATGGAAAACGAGGTTCTCGACCTGTGGGCGGCGCGCAAGAAGGCGGTGCTGTTCATCACGCATGATCTCGACGAGGCCATCGCGATGAGCGACCGGGTCGTGGTGCTCTCCGCCGGCCCGGCGACGCGCCCCATCGGCGAATTCGACATCGACCTGCCGCGACCGCGTGACGTGGCGGAGGTGCGGACATTGCCACGCTTCGTCGACCTGCACCGCCAGATCTGGAACGTGCTGCGCGACGAGGTGCTCAAGGGCTACGCGCAGCAACTGAGGAAGGCGGCATGAGCCGCCGGGCCGCTCCCAAGGCTCATAGCACCGCAGCGCGCAGCGCGGAGGTTTCCGAATGACGATGTGGGAGGCCATCCGCCCGTCGGCCAAGACCCTGCGCTACTGGCAGGCCGGCCTGCTGGTCGCCTTCCTGCTGGCCTGGCAGCTGGTCTCGCGCAACCAGCAATACGCGTTCTTTCTGGGCGAGCCCATCAAGGTGGCGGGCCGTATCTGGTCGTGGTTCATGCCCTTCGGCTTCGACTCCAGCGCGGCGTTCCCGGATGGGCTGCCCGGCCGCGCCGACATCTACGTGCACCTGGGTGTCACGTTGCTGGAGACGGTGCTGGCGTTCGTCATCGGCACGGTGCTGGGGCTGGTGTTCGGGTTGTGGCTGGCGCTGGCGCCGACAGCCAGCGCGATCCTGGACCCGTACATCAAGGCCGCCAACTCCATGCCGCGGGTGATCCTGGCGCCGATCTTCGGCATGTGGCTGGGCCTCGGGATCTGGAGCAAGGTGGCGCTGGCCGTGACGCTGGTGTTCTTCATCGTCTTCTTCAACGTCTACCAGGGCGTGAAGGAAGTGAGCCCCGTCGTGCTCGCCAATGCCCGGATGCTCGGCGCCAACCGCAAGCAGCTGCTGCGCACGGTGTACCTGCCCAGCGCCACGAGTTGGGTGTTCTCGAGCCTGCACACCTCCGTCGGGCTGGCCTTCGTCGGCGCCGTGGTCGGCGAGTACCTCGGCTCGGCGCGCGGCGTGGGGTACCTCATCCTCCAGGCCGAAGGCACGTTCGACGTCAACACCGTGTTCGCCGGGATCGTCGTGCTGACGGCCTTCGCGCTGGTGCTCGACGGCCTGGTCGGCCGGATCGAGAAGCGGCTGATGAAGTGGCAGCCAAGGCAGGGCGAGACCGAAAAGCTCTGAGGCCACCCAAAAAAAGCCCGGCGGCTGCCGGGCCTTCGCATGGGCGGTCAACGCCGCGTGCGGTCATCCGGGTAGTTGTCCCGGCCATTGCGGACACCGTCGCCATCGCGGTCGCGGTCATCGCGGTTGCGAATTCCGTCACGGTCCAAATCACCGTTCGGACCCATCCGGTTGCGGGCGTACTGGTTGCGGTTCGGCCGGCTGTCGTAGGCGTTCGGGACGCCGTCGCCGTCCTTGTCGTTGTCCCAGCGGTTCGCTACGCCGTCGCGGTCACGGTCGCCATACGGGCCCCGCCGTTCCCAGTTATTGCCCACCAGGTACCACTCGCCGTTGGCGCGCTGCACCCAGCGCGGCTCGCGGTACTCGTAGCCCTGGCGGGCCTCCAGCCACCGGCCGGGGATCCACACGTGCTGGTTGCCCCGCCACTCATGGTGGCCCGGCGCCCAGACATAGCCGTCACGCGGGGCCGGCGTGCGCTCGTGCAGCGGCGCCGGAGGCGCCACGGACACGACCGCAGAGTACTGCGCGTTGGCCGCCGTGGGCAGCAAGCTCATCAATGAGGCGGTGGCGACGACAGCGCCGAGCAGGGATTTCTTGAACATCGTTGGTCTCCTTTCGAGAGAAAGTAGGACCACTGTGTACCCAACCCGGCAGTTGCGGCATCGGAAAGGGGAGCGAATTCCCGTGGGAGGTGTCCTGCGCTACCGGCGTGACAGTTTGTTTCAGTTCAGCCGCTCAACGGCGCTGCTTCTTCTTCACGGCGCCACGGGCGGCAGGACGCGAGGCGGCCTTGCGGGCGGTGGCGCGGGGGGCGACCGACTTGGCGCGCACGCGGGAGGCGCTGTGCACACCTGTCTTGACCGGCAGGAACACGACCACCTGCTGCCCGGCCTTGAAGGCGGCGGACGCAGCTACATCATTCCAGTCGGCCACCTGCGCCGCACTGACGCGGTACCGCCTGGCGATCGACGCCACCGTGTCGCGCTTGCCTGCTTTCACGGTCGTGCGCCGCGTGACCATCTCGGGCGCGAGGTTGAGCTGCCCATGGTCCGCGACCTGGCCGGTCACATCGTTCAGCATTTTCGCCGAACGCGGAACGATCAGCACGGATCCCGCCTTGATCAGCATGCGCGGCGGAATGGTGTTGACGCTGCGCAGGTCGTTCTCGTTCATCCCCACCCGCCGCGCGGCTTCCGCAACGCTCATGGTCGAGGGGGCGCTCCAGGCGGTCCAGCTCGCGTACTGCCCTGCGGTGTAAGCCTCGAAGTTGCGCTGGAACACCTTGGCGTTGTCCCAGGGCAGGAGGATCTCGGGTGTTCCGGCGGCGAGGATCACCGGGCGCTTCATCGACGGGTTGAGCGCCTTGAAGTCCTCGATGGACACGTCGGCCAGTTTCGCGGCCAGCTCCACGTCGATGTCGCGCGAAACGGTCACGGTCTGGAAGTAAGGATGGTTCTCGATCAGCGGCAGCTCGGTGCGCAGGCTTTCGGGATTGGCGACGATGTTCTTGACCGCCTGCAGCTTGGGCACGTAGTTGCGCGTCTCGTTGGGCATGTTCAGGTCGAGGTACGACGTGCCCAGCCCGCTCTTCTGATTGCGGGCGATGGCGCGGCCCACGCTGCCTTCGCCCCAGTTGTACGCCGCCAGCGCCAGGTGCCAGTCGCCGAACATGCCGTGCAGCTTCTGCAGGTAATCGAGCGCGGCCCTGGTGGAGGCGAGCACGTCCCGCCGGTCGTCGCGAAAGACGTTCTGCTTGAGCTCGAAGTACTGGCCCGTGGCCGGCATGAATTGCCACATGCCCGCCGCCCGCGCGCTCGAGACGGCCTGCGGGTTGAAGGCGCTTTCGATGAAGGGCAGCAATGCCAGCTCGGTCGGCATGTTGCGGCGCTCCAGCTCCTCGACGATATGGAAGAGGTACTTGCGCGAGCGCTCCGTCATGCGCTGGATGTAATCCGGGCGCGACACATACCATTGCTCCTGCTGGCGGACGAGGTCGCTCTCGAGGTTCGGCATCGCGTAGCCGCGGCGGATGCGCTGCCAGAGATCGGCCGGCGGCTGCAATTCGGCGACGCCGCGCGATGCGGCCTCGGCCGCCGTGATGGGCTGGAGCGGGCCGGTCGGGATGACCGGGGGGGCGCTCGGGTGGGCTGCGGCCGCGGGGGCGGCAGGGGATGGGGAGGTCTCGGAAGCCGGAGGGGTGGCGCAGCCGGCCAGCCAGAGGAGGGCCGAAAGCGCCGCGATGTGGTACAGCTTCATCTGAATTCGTTCTTCCATTGTCGGATGGCGGCGAATGCCGCTGCGTCATCCCGCGCAACGCCGACTGTAATTGATCAGCTCGACGCCGTGGGGTTCCGCGATCCGGGCATATTTCAGGCCGGGATGGTGGTGCGTGACTAGAATCGCTTCCTGTTGCAGACCGTCACGCTGCAGGGACCCAGAGTCATTGTCTTGGAAGGCCGGCAGCGGTGATTGCTTCATGAGCGACCAGATTATAGGAATGCGGCAGTGGTTCGAGACCCCGCCCGGCCGTTACCTGCTGGCCTGGGAACGGGCGGAATTCGACCGCGCCGTCTCCGATATCTTCGGCTACCACGCCCTGCAGCTGGGCTTGCCGGAGCTGGACACGCTGCAGTCCAACCGCATGCCCCACAAGTGGCTGGCCCTGCGCGAGCCGCCGGCCGCGGATTCGCTGCAGCCCAAGCCGTCGCTCATCACGGACTTCGCGGCGCTGCCGTTCGAGGCCAACAGCCTGGACCTGGTGGTGCTGCCCCATTCGCTGGAGCTCAACACCGACCCGCACGCCACGCTGCGCGAGGTGGAGCGGGTGCTGGTGCCCGAAGGCAGGGTCGTGATCTGCTGCCTCAACCCGGCGAGCCTCTGGGGCCTGCGGCAACGGCGCGCGCACCTCTACCAGAGGCTCGGCTTCGGCGAGCTGTACCTGCCCGACGCGGGCGACTTCATCGGCTACTGGCGGCTGCGGGACTGGCTGCGACTGCTGAGCTTCGAGGTGGAATCCGGCAACTTCGGGTGTTACCGGCCGGCGATGAACACCGAGAAATGGCTGGACCGCTACGACTGGATGGACATGGCGGGCGAGCGCTGGTGGCCGATCTTCGGCGCCGTGTACTTCATCGTGGCCGTCAAGCGCGTGCGTGGCATCAAGTTGATCGGGCCCGCCTGGAAATCCGCGGCCGGCATCGCCACGGCGCCCGTCCCCGTGACCAATCGGGGCCATCACCCCACCTACCTGGAAGAGCATCAGTGAATCAGGTCGTGATCTATAC
>Ga0255338_1001178_pt1 | contig 53582 bp, 46 predicted proteins | sample MeOH1_35cm_T4_19_FD_203715 | JGI IMG/M metagenome (GOLD analysis project Ga0255338, IMG submission 203715) | Sandy soil microbial communities from University of British Columbia, Vancouver, Canada - MeOH1_35cm_T4_195 | ecosystem: Engineered > Artificial ecosystem > Sand microcosm > Unclassified ... | reverse complement strand
AAAAAGCCTACGACAAGTTCCTGGCGCGCTTTACCGAGGTGATCGGTTCGATCAAGGTTGGCGACGGCCTGGAAGACGGCACCCAGATGGGCCCGCTGGCGCACGAGCGCCGCATCGCCTCGATGGAGCAGTTCCTGGATGACGCCAGCCACCGCGGCGGCAAGGTGGTGGCCGGCGGCAAGCGCATCGGCGACAAGGGCTTCTTCTTCGCCCCCACCGTGGTCACCGACCTGCCCGACGACGCCAAGCTGATGGTCGACGAGCCCTTCGGCCCGGTGGCGCCGGTGACGCGTTTCAAGGATGCGGAGGAAGTGCTGCGCCGCGCCAACAGCCTGCCGTTCGGGCTGGCCTCCTATGTGTTCACCAACTCGCTGAAAACCGCGACGCTGGTGTCCAACGGCCTGGAAGCCGGCATGGTCAATATCAACCACTTCGGCATGGCCCTGGCCGAGACGCCGTTCGGCGGCATCAAGGATTCCGGCATTGGCAGCGAAGGCGGCCAGGAAACCTTCGATGGTTACCTGGTGACCAAGTTCATCACGCAAGTCTGATGTCCCGGCCTGACCCGGTATCGGGTCAGGCGCGCAAGCGCACAACGTTGCCGGCACCGGCCGCACTCAGGCCGGGCGCCGCAACACCGCCCTTCCCCGCTCATCCTCCCACCGCCGCCCCGGCATCGCCGCCAGCAAGCGCACACGCACCGTCCCACACTGGCGCTAAGCGCTTTCCCCCCTGGCTTTACGGTAATCCTCTGCAAAATCCTTCCACTGCGCCTGCGCCAGTTCGCAACCGTGCCGCGCCAGCCGCAGCACCGGCTCGCGCCAGCGCGTACCACCGGCAAACTCCTGCAACTGCTCGATGCGATCAGCGGCATTGTGCCCGCAGCCGCGCAGATGCGCCCAGGCCGCGGCGCGCGCCATGGTGATCAGCACTTCGCGCAGGTCCTCGCGATTGGTATGGGGGCCAAGGTTGACCCGGTCGGCGGTAGGCTGCAGGCTCTTGACAATATAGGAAGCCTTGCCCATCTTCACCGCCGAGAGCAGCGCCGGCGAGGCCGCCTGCATCGCATGCTGGATGTGCACGACGCGCGACGCCTCGCTGCTCCAGGCGGGCTGCGTGCGATACGGCAGCCCTTGCCAGGCACTGGGCGCGGCGCGCTTGATGTCGATCAGGCGCTGGGCCAGCGGATCGCCTTCCGCGTGAGCCAGCACAACATGACGCTCAAGCCCGAGGCTGCCAACGCCAGCGATCCTGCGGGCGGTATCGTCGGCCACCAGCCTCCCATGTTGCGACTGCCGCCCGAACTCGCGCAGGATGGCTGCGCTACGCTTGCGCTCGCCCTTGAGAGGTCCCAGCGCATGCTTGTCGTCGACCAGCAGGTGCCGCTTGCCGCCGCTGCGCACCGTGCGCTCGGCCAGGACCTCGCCGCGGCGGCGGCGTTTGACGCGGCGCAGCAGCGTCGCCACCATGCCGGTGGCCGTGGCGCGCTCCACCCAGCGCGGCTTGCCGCCGGCCAGCACCGCCGCGTAGGTATCGAGCATGCTGTGCGCGCCGGCACGCGCGTCGGCAGCGGACAATCCCAGTTGCGGTGCGGCAATCATCAGGCTCGACAGCAGGCGCACCAGGTCCACCGTGAGCGGAGCGACCAGCGCATCGTCGAAGTCGTTGAGATCGAAATAAACCAGGCCGTTATCGCCCTTGAAACTGCCGAGATTCTCCAGGTGGAGATCGCCGCAGACGTAGGTGGTCGGCGCCTCGATCAGCGCGGCCTCATTGCCCACCGCGGCCGCATAGAGATGGTTGGTGCCGCGCAGGAAAGCAAACGGATCCGCCGCGATGGCGGCGAACTTGCGGGTCAGCCGCTCGGGATCGCGGCCATGGTTATAGATCAGGATGGCTTCCGTGGCTGGGTGCATGGCTTCCTCGTGGTGGCGGGCAACCGCTCAAGTGTACCCGGCATGCCGCCTCGGACAAAACCGGCCGGTGCCCCCGGCGAGCACGCGTTCAGCGGAAAAAGGCACCGCGCAAGAGGAAGGTGTAGTCGGCTTCCATCGCCATCAGGCCCACCAGCACCAGCAGGCAGAGCGGCGGCAGCAGGATGGCGCAGATCAGCGCCAGCCGCTCCCACGCCATGTGCATGAAGACGCCGACGATCAGGCCGGCCTTCATCACCATGAACAGCAGGATCAGGGTCCAGCGCAGGTAACCCTCGAAGTGGAAGTAGTCCACCATGTAGGACAGCGTGGACAGCACAAACAACAGCGCCCATATCTTCAGGTACAGGCCAATCGGGTGCTGCTGCCCGTGGTGCGCATCACCGTGCGCGCCGGCGGGCGCATGCGCGGGCGCCGCCGGTGCCAGGCCGGGCACATCGGGAGACGGAGTCGGCGATGCCATGGCGTGCCTCACCAGAGATAGAACAGCGCAAAGATAAAGACCCAGACCAGGTCCACGAAGTGCCAGTAGAGCCCGGCGATCTCCACGATCTGGTAGTTGCCCGTGCGCTCGTAGCGCCCGCGCAGGACCTTGGTCGCCACGATCAGCAGGTAGATCACGCCGCAGCTCACGTGCAGCCCGTGGAAACCGGTGATCATGAAAAACGTGGAGCCGAACTGCGGCGCGCCCATCGGGTTGCCCCAGGGACGCACCCCTTCGGTAAAGATCAGCTTGCTCCACTCGAAGGCTTGCATGCTGACAAAGGCCACGCCGAACAGCGCCGTGGCAAACATCAGGCTGGCGCATTTCACGCGGTCCCGGCGGTAGGCGAAGTTCACGGCCATCGCCATCGTGCCACTGCTGCTGATCAGCACGAAAGTCATGATGGCGATCAGCAGCAAGGGCACCTCGGCGCCGCCGACCTTCAGCCCGAACACGATGCTCGGATTCGGCCATGTATCCGTGCTGGCGATCCGCACCGTCATGTACCCGGTCAGGAAACAACTGAAGATAAAGGTGTCGGACAGCAGGAAGATCCACATCATCGCCTTGCCCCACGACACCTTGAAGGCCTGCTGGTCGGACGACCAGTCGGCCACCAGCCCGCGCAGGCCGGCCACCACGGGCGCAGGCGCGGGCACGCCGGGCAGCGCGGCGCTACCGGACTCGGCCGGCGCCGATGGAGTGGGTTGCGAAGACATTGGTGCGTCTCCTTCGATGCTTGACGTGGCCGCCTAGCCGCGCCCGCAGATAAAGCGAACCAGTTCAGGCGTGAGCCAATTCAGCGCGGCCAGCAGCACCAGCCACACCGCAAGCAGGAAATGCCAGTAGCGCGCGCACAGCACGATGCGCAGCGTGGCCCGCGCGCTGCCCCGCGCGGCATGCATGGCGACCGCCCAGCCAACAAGGCCTCCCAGCACATGCAGCCCATGCATCGCGGTGAGCAGGTAGAAGAAACTGCCCGCGGGATTGTTGGCCGGCATCACATGGATGGCGAGCAGGGCCTGCCACGCCCATAACTGCGAGGCGACAAATGCAGCCGCGGCCAGCCCGCCAAAGCGTAGCGCGCGATGGGCCATCGTGAAGCGTCCGTCGCGCGCCGCCCGCGCTGCCACCAGCATCACGGCGCTGCCGGCGGCCAGCAAGGCAGTGGACATCCAGACCTGCCATGGCAACGAAACGGCATGCCAGTCAGGCGAGTCCATGCGCATGGCATAGGCGGCGATAAACAGCCCGAACAGCGAGGACACCACGCCCATGAACACCCACAGCCCGATGCTGGCCGCCGCGCGGCGGGCGTGCTGCCTGCCCACGTCGCCGGGACCGGGGCCGGAGCGGCGCTCGCTGTCGCCGCTGGCGCGGTAGACCAGATTCGCGTTCATGCTACGGCTCCACGGCTGGCATGCGGCTCGGGTTCGGCGCCGCCGGCATCGGGCGGCGCGTTCTGCGCGATGAAATCCTCGCTGGCGCCCGGCACGCTATAGGCGTAGGCCCAGCGATGCACTACCGGTTGCTCCGGGCCCCAGTTGCCGTGCACCGGCGGCGTCTGCGGCGTCTGCCACTCCAGCGAAGCCGCGCGCCACGGATTGGAACCCGCCAGCCTGCCGTGCCTGACACTCCAGGCCAGGTTGAAGATGAACAACAACTGGGCCGCCGCCACGATAAACGCCGCCACCGAGATATAGGCGTTCATCAGGTGTGCCGATTCAGGGATGAAGGCGTAGTTGTCGTAAGCGTAATAGCGCCGCGGCATGCCAAGGATGCCCAGGTAATGCATGGGAAAGAAGATGGCATAGGTGCCGACGAAGGTCACCCAGAAATGGATATGCCCCAGCGTGTCGTTGAGCATGCGGCCGGTGACCTTCGGGTACCAGTGATAGATGCCGCCGAACACCACCAGGATCGGCGACACGCCCATCACCATATGGAAGTGCGCAACCACGAAATACGTATTGGACAGCGGGATATCCACGCTCACGTTGCCCAGGAAAAGCCCGGTCAGCCCGCCGATCACGAACGTACTGACGAAGGCGATGGCGAACAGCATCGGCACCGAAAAATGGATGTCTCCCCGCCACAGCGTGATCACCCAGTTATAAACCTTGATGGCGGTGGGAATCGCGATGATCAGCGTGGTGGTGGCGAAGAAGAAGCCAAAGTAAGGATTCATCCCGCTCACGAACATATGGTGCGCCCACACCACCACCGACAGCACGCCGATGGCAAGGATCGCCCATACCATGGTGCGGTAGCCAAAGATGCTCTTGCGCGAATGCACGCTGATCAGGTCCGAGACGATGCCGAACGCGGGCAGCGCCACGATATACACCTCCGGGTGGCCGAAGAACCAGAACAGGTGCTGGAACAGCAGCGGGCTGCCGCCCTTGTAGTTGAGCTGCTGGCCCAGCGACACGATCGCCGGCATGAAGAAGCTCGTGCCCAGCGTGCGGTCCAGCAGCATCATCAGGCCTGACACGAACAGCGCGGGGAAGGCCAGCAGCGCCAGGATGGTGGCCATGAAGATGCCCCATACGGCCAGCGGCATGCGCATCAGCGTCATCCCCTCGGTACGCGCCTGCAGCACCGTGGTGACGTAGTTGAGGCCGCCCATGGTGGCCGCCACGATAAAGATCAGCAGCGACACCAGCATCAGGATGATGCCCCACTCGTAGCCGGGCGTGCCCCGCAGGATCGCCTGCGGCGGATAGAGCGTCCAGCCGGCGCCGGTGGGCCCGCCCGGCACGAAGAAGCTCGACAGCAGCACCAGCACCGAGAGGAAATACACCCAGAAGCTCAGCATGTTGAGGTAGGGGAACACCATGTCGCGCGCGCCCACCATCAACGGGATCAGGTAGTTGCCAAAGCCGCCGAGAAAAAGTGCCGTGAGCAGGTAGATCACCATGATCATGCCGTGCATGGTGACGAACTGGTAGTAGCGGTTGGCGTCGATAAAGGTGAAATGCCCCGGGAAACCCAGTTGCAGGCGCATCAGGTTTGACAGCACCACGCCAACCAGCCCCACGAAGATGGCGACCAGGGTGTACTGCACCGCGATGACCTTGTGATCCTGGCTCCAGATATAGCGGGTAAAGAAGCTGGTCGGGCCATGATGGGCGGCGTCGTCGGTGTATGCCATTGCACTCCCTCCTGCAGCCTATTTTGCGGCGGCGCCGGACGCGGCGCCCACCTGCGTTGCGGCCCCGCCCGCGCCGTTGGCGCGGATGTAGGCGACCAGCGCGCTGACTTCCTCTTCGCTCAGGGGCATCTTCGGCATGAGCGGACCGAAGCCCTTGACCAGGCGCGCTTGCGGATCGGTGATCTCGGTCTTCAGGTAAGCGTCGTCTACCTTTGCGCTGCTGCCGTCGGCAAACGTTCCCGTGCTGCCATACAGGCCCTTCCAGCTCGGCCCCACGCCAACGGTGCCATCGATACTGTGGCAGCCAACGCAGCCCTTGCTCTGGGCCAGCGCGCGGCCCTGTTCCACAAGCGTATCGGCGCCGGCGGGCGCTCCGCTTACCCCGGCCGTAGCCGGCGGCGCAGGCGTCTTCAGCATGGTCAGCGCAAACGTGGGCTGCCGGCGCAGCCACGCATCGAATGCCGCCGCATCCTCCACTACCACCTTGCCCCGCATGTTGTAGTGGCCGACCCCGCACAACTGCGCGCACAGGATCTCATAGGTACCCGCCTTGGTCGGCGTGAACCAGAACGACGTCACCATCCCCGGCACCATGTTCATGCGGGCGCGAAACGGCGGCACGTAGAAATCGTGCAGCACATCCTTGGAGCGCAGCAGCACCTTGACCGGACGATTCAGCGGCAAGTGCACTTCATTGCCGGCAATGATGATGTCGTCCTGTCCGCGCGGGTCGTCCGGGTTCACGCCGAGCGGGTTGGCCGCCGTCACGAAGCGCGCGTCCGAGGTGCCAAGCTGGCCGCCCTGGCCCGGAAAGCGAAAGCCCCACTGCCACTGCTGGCCCACTACCTCCAGCACCATCGCATCGCCGGGTGGCCGCACATATTCGGCATAGACGAACAGGCCCGGCGCGAGCAGGGCAATCACGCCGAGCGTGGTGCCGCCGATCAGCCAGAGTTCCAGCTTGCTGTTTTCCGGCTGATAGTGCGCGCGAGCGCCTTCGCGATGGCGGTAGCGCCAGACGATATAAGCGACGAACAGGTTGATGATGACGAAGAAGACGCCGGTGATGACCAGGGTAATGGTCAGCGTGTCGTCCATCTGCTTCCAGTTGGAAGCAAGCGGGGTCGCCCACCACGGGCTCACGAAATGGAAGAGCACCGAAGCAACGACGATGATCACGAGTGCAATGGCTATCGCCATACCGACCCTCCCCCCTTGCGTACGGCAGGCCGCGAACTACGCGCAAGGCTGAGATAAGACTAGTGCATGTGGTCCGCCCCGTGCAAGGCGCCCTTGAGAGCGCTTTGCGTGCGATGCCACACAGGGCCGGCGGTTGGCGCAAAGGCAGCGGCAAATAAAAAACGGCGGATGAGAGCCAGAGCTTTCATCCGCCGCAGTCGGCCCGCGCGGCCCGTGTAGTGGCAAAGCGCGGAACTAAACCAGATGCGCGTAGCGCTATCGCATCATTGACGCACTGCAATGTGCGTGCTCAGTGAGATACATCCTTGCTTTCGAGCTTCCAGTAGGCAATGGCCGCGGCCATGCCGAAGATCATGTGGCCAACCAGCGTATGCCACCCACGCGCGTCGGCGAACCAGGTAAAGAAGCGCGTCATGCCGTAAAAATTAAGCAGATAGACCGCCAGGCCGAACACAGCGCCGGTCAGCAACACCATGCCCGTACTCGAGTCCAGTTGGAACGGCGCGATGATAGCGGCCAGGATCATCCCCAGCACCGCGCCGAGCACGAAATGGATTGCCAGCGCCGCGGCCACGGTACTCACGCTGAACAGCGAAGTCTGCAACACGTCCTGCCCCATCAGGATCGCCGCGATCAGCCGCGTCGTGCCCCATGGATTGACGCCCGCCACCATCGTCGACCAGAACAGTTCGATCACCATCAACAGCGCCCCGGCCGCCAGCCCGGACACCGCTGCTGCGGTCCAGTCTGGCGTGCGGCGCACATAGTGGTGCGATTGCATGTGAAGTTCCATAGCCACCTCCGGATATGCTGTTTCGCCGCGATCCCCGCTGCGATTGCTCTATTACGCGTGCTTGCCACCTGAACGATGATCGGGCCTGCGTATCTGCACAGCATAGGACACGCCGGCCTGATCGTTTGACCGCACACTCGCAAAAAAGTGCATGGGGTGGGCCTGGCACAACGGTGCCGGCGCGAGGCGCGCGAACAGTGTGGCCAGGCCGGTACTTGGAAGGAGAATTTGCCCGAGCCCGTCGCCAGGCGGGCAAACCAAGCGCGATGCGAAGCGAGCCGTCAAGGTGTACCAGGCCGTATGGGGCGCCTCGTCGGCAGGCAAAAAGAGCGGAAAAGAGGGACCCATGTTTGAGTATCGCCTTAAGGCGATGCGAGTTTGGGTCCCGGCCGCTCTTTTTGTCTGCCGACGAGGGGGTGTCGCCCCATCCGGCGCGCCTTTTTTGCCTACTTTCTTGGCAAGACAAAAAAGTAGGTCGCCGCCCCGAAGGGGTGGTGAAACTGCCTTTGACTTTAAGAGGTTTCAAGCCTTCACCTAACCAGTCAACCCGTCAAGAACCCCCCACAAGAAAGTGCCTTAAGGGACAACCCCGATGTCATCGTCCTTGGTCTACCTGAGACACTTTCTATACTGGAAATACAAGGAAAGAGACAGGAGACAGCCATGCTGCACCTTAGCTCACATGATCTTGTTTTTCTGATCCCGATGGCGCTGGTCGGCATGATTGCCTTCGGCGGGATTCCGTTCACAGCCCGCGCCTTGCGCATCAGTTGCCGCGCTGCTGGCGCGATATTCGGGGCTCTGCTGGCGGTGGCCTTGCTGGAGGCGTTGCCTTTACTTATCTGAACTGAACGCTTCGAGCGTTCCCGGCTTGCTTGAGGAGAGGAGCCGCTATGACACTGGATCTGCTGGCCGCCCTGATGGCGGCATTCCTGCTGGTCACCGTGGTGACCGCGATCTGGCGTTGTAGCCACCCCTACCGCATGCGCTATCGCCGCTGCGCGGAGCAAAGAAGGCGTGCCGGGATATGCCGGCAGATGCAGCGCCACTAAACACGCTGCCAAACGCGATTCCTGCCCACCGGTATCGGCCTGCGAGCCTCGCCGGCTGGCGGGCTTGCGCTCAGATTTCGATCATGGCGAACTCGCCCTTGCCCACATCACATTCAGGGCAACGCCAGTCTTCCGGGATATCCTCCCAGCGGGTGCCGGGCGCAATGCCGTCATCCGGCCAGCCCTGTTCTTCGTCGTAGACCCATCCGCAAATCACGCAAACCCAAGTCTTGTAGGCAACGGCTTCCTGCTGCAAAACGCACTCCTGTATCGATTCCGGGCGAAATCATACAGGCTTTTGGCCAGCACGCTGCCAATGTGCCATGCAGAAGGGGCGGCAGTGCCGCCCCTTCTGCACAGGCAGGATTGCCTGGGATGACTTATTGCCTGATGGCGAAATCGACCCGGTTGGGCGCGCCCTTATCCTTGATGCCTTCGGCATTCAGCTTCGGCGCCGTCAGGAACAAACGGCTCTCCGGGACCTTGGCGTCGCGCTCCAGTGCCTGTTTCACCGCCAGCGCGCGCTGCTCGGCGAGTTGCTTGAGTTCCACATCGGTTACCGGCGCGTTCTCCAGCAGCAGCGTCTCCATTTCCGCGGTCGGCAAGGATTTGGACAAGCCAATCACGTTGCGCGGCTTCTTGAACGAAGCGCGCTTGTAGACCGCTTCAAGATACTTGGGATACTCCTGCGGCGACACCGTCACCTTGGCGCCCTGCTCGCCCTCTTCCCCTTCCTCGGCCACGGCGCCCTCGCGAGCGCTGGCGCGCAGTTCACGCGCCTTTTGCTCCTTTACCCGCGCGTCCAGCCAGGCGCGCTTCGCACCGGCCATGTCGGTGGCCGGATCGATGCGGCCGCTGATCTCCAGCCGCAGGGCCGGGCGGTCGGCCAGGGCCTTGCCGAGGGTGGCGATCTTCTGCCTGGCCGCCGGCGTAAGCGCGGACGTGCCCGGCGCGAACTCCACGTAGCCCAGTTCATCGCCGCCGCCAAAGGCCGAGGCAAGCAGCGAGAACGGCGAGGTAATCGCCTTGGCCAGCAGGTTGACGATCACCCTCACGATCACGCCGCCGACGCTGAACTCCGGATCGGACAGCGAGCCCGACACCGGCAGGTTGATGTCGATCACACCGTTGCGGTCCTTCAGCAGCGAGACCGCCAGCAACACCGGCAGCTTGGTCGCTGTCGGGCTGTCGACCTTGTCGCCAAAGGTGAGCTGGTCTAGATAGAGATGGTTGCGCGCGTCCAGCTTGCCGTTCTCGATCTTGTACGCCACATCGACCGTCAGCTTGCCCTTGGTGATCGGATAGCCGGCGTACTTGGTCGCGTAGGGTGTCAGCCGGGTCAGTTCCACGCCGGAGGCCTTGGCAGCGATATCGAGGTAGAGCTGGTCCGCCAGCGGATTGAGCTTGCCGTCGATATTGACCGGCGCGTCGTCGTCGATGCGGCCCGCCAGCGTGAGATCGGCCGGCGCGGGCTCCGTCGACGAAACCTTGGAGACCGAACCCTTCATATCGGTCAGGTTGGCGGTGTAGTTAGGCTTGACGAAGAAATCCGAGAAATTGATATTGCCTTTCTCCACCGTCACGCCGCCAATGCGGATCTGCGGTTTCGCCGCGGCCGTGGCCGCCGGTGCCGGCGCAGGTGCCGGCGGGGTGGCAGCCGGCGCCGAGGCCGGGTTGGCCTGCGTCAGGCTGGTGCTGGGCGCGGCTTCGCCTTTGGCGGCCCCGCCAGCCATGACGTCCTGCAGGTTCAGGCGGCCATTGGCATTGAGGATCACCCGCGCGTAGAAGTCCGACAGCGCCACGCTGCCCACGCCAACCTTCATCGGCCCCTTGGCCTCGTCCATGGCGAAATCGATGCCGTTCACCGCCAGCGAACGCCAGCGCAGGAAGTCGTCGCCGGTCACGCGGTCCACGCTGCGCACATTGCCGAACTGCGCATTGCCGGCAAAGCGCGCCGCAATCGGCTTGCCGGACGGCGCCTCGACGCCCAGGCGGCCTTTCACGGTGGCGGTGCCGCCACGCAAGGCTGCGTTGAAGCGGTCGGCAAGGTAGGGCTGCAGCGGCGCGAGATCGAGTTCGCGCAGGTCCACCTGCATTTGCACTGCGGGAGCGGTGGGCAGCACGGTGCCATCGAGCAACATCATGCCGCGCCGTCCCGCCTCGGCCTTGAACTTGACCGGGATGGCGCCAGCCGCCATCGGCCAGTTCAACGCGCCGGTACCGAGGCTGACGTTGCGGAATTGATGAATGACCGGGCGGTCGCGGTTAGCGGCCGAGGGCGCGTAGTCGGTCACGCGCATGTTGCCGCCATCCAGCGAGAACTTGCTGAGTTGCGCCTTCCAGGGCAAGGGCTTGGCCGCCGCGGCGCTATCGGGCTGGACAGCCTTGGCCTGAGTGCCGGTCGTGCGTTGGGCGGATTTCTGCCCCGATTGCGCGGCCCACAGGCGCGCGCTTTCTAGCAATTCACCATGATAGTCGCGCGTAAGCGCGACCTGCGGCTTGGCCACCACCAGCTCGCCTGCCTGGAATGAATGCGCGCCAAGGTCGAAGGCGATGTCTTCCAGCGCCACGCGCTCGGCGCGCATCATCGGCAAGTTGGCGGCATCGCTGTCGTCGCGGCCACGCGCGCGGCGCGCATCGCGCCGGCGGGCGCTATCGGCCGCGCCAGCGTTGCCTGTGCCGGTGGTGGAGGCCTCCACTTGCGCCACCGTTACCGGCTCCCTGGTCGTCAGATAGAGCGGCGCCAGCTCGACACGGGACTTGTCCAGCGAGAAGGCAAAGGCGGGCCCGCCCCACGCCATCTTGTAGTGCAGCTCGGCGTTGACCGCGGTGTCACCGAGCTGGGCGCGCAGCTCTGCCGGCCACCATGCGGCAAACCCCTGGGCCTTCACGCCGCTGGCCTGCAACGTGCCATCCATGGTGCCGCCACGCAGCGACAGCTCGCCTTCATGGCTGAGGGTCTGCCCTTCTGCGATCGTCAGTTTGGCCTGGACCTTGGCAGGCTTGTCGCTGTCGCCGGAGAGTCCGGCGACATCGGCGTCGAGGGGCCCCAGCGCGAGCGTACCGGGGCCGGACGGAGCCGACTCGTCGCGCAAGCCCAGGCTGGCCTGCTTGACCGTGATCTGGTCGACCGCGTAGCGCCAGGGCTTCTCCACCGGTGCCAACGGTGCAATCCCGGCTGCGGCAGGTACCGATGCAGGCCTGGCCTTGGCAACCACCGGCGCGGATGCCGGTGCCGCCGCTCCCGATGCTGCAGGTGCCGGCGCGCTGGCGGGCTTCTCCGCCTTGGCCGCTTGCGGCAGGAATGCCTCGGCAAGGTCAAGCGACCCGTCGGCGCGGCGCACGGCCTGCACGCCCAGGCCATCCACGGCGAGGCTGCGCAGGTGAACCATCCGGCCCAGCGGTTCGATGCGCTCAATGTCCACGGCAAGCCGTCCGGCCTTCATCAGCGGCGCGCCGTCGTGCTTGCGGATATCGGCGTCGCGCAGCGCTGCGGTACCCGACAGGAAAACATCCTGCTTGTCCTTTTCCTGGATAAAGCCCAGCGTGAGCCGCGTATCGAGCAGCCCGCCTTTGATATCAGCGTCCTTCAGCTTGGGCGCGAACGGCATATAGCGCGCCAGTTCCAGGCCATCCAGGTTCAGCGTCAGATGGGTCTCGCGCGACGCGGCGAACGGCAGCATGGTGCCGTCGAGCGCCAGTGCGGAGCCATTGATGCTCGCGCTCAGCGTGGGCCGGGTAACGATCTCCACGTCGTGCGGCAGGTTGGACAGGAAGGGCAGCGTGATGGTCAGGTTGTCCACGCGCTGCGTCTGGTTGAGCTGCTTGTCGTCGAACGAGACGCTGCCGCTGGTCAGCGCGATATTGTTGATCGAGAAGCGCGCCGGTTCGGATTTTGGCGCGGCGGGCCTGGCCGCGAAGCGCTCTTCGATGTCGGCGTAGTTCATGCGGCCGTTGGCGTCGCGCGCCAGGCGCAGCGCGGGACGGTCAATATGCACCGCATCCACCACCGGCGCCATATGCCACAGCGAGGCGATAGCGGCATCGATCTCGGCCTCGCCCACGCTCAGCATGGGCGTGGTGCCGTCAGGCTCGTAGATCTTGATATCGGAAACAGTGACCGCCAGCGAGAAGGGGCGCACCTGGGCACCCCCGAAAGTCACTTTGCGGCCAAGCGCTTCGCTGGCCTGCTTGGCCACGAAGGACTTGATCAGCGGTGGTCCGCCAAAATACCCGGCGAGGCCGAACACCGCCAGCGCGGCCACGATGCCGCCTGCCACGCGCACGCCGGCCCTGCGGCGCGGTGTGGCGGTTGCCGCCTGCATGGAGAACTTGATTGCCATGTGATCCCAGAAGATTCAACCCCAATACCCTGCGTCCGCATTACGGACTCGCTCGCGGCATGCATGGAAATGGCATTCCACGCTGCGCCGGCGGGCGAATCGACCACTTTGTGGCCCGGATTTCACTTTTTAGCAACATTATGGCAACGCTTGGGGGCAAAGCAAAGACATTAGATTGAAATCAAAAGTGAATTCAGGACGGGCTGAAAATGAATTGAAGTCGGATGGCGACAGCCGCTTTGCCGCCGATCTGGTATCTTCCTGCCTTTGCGAAGCGTCTTGTCGCATGCCAGCGGCTTATCCGCCACTTAGAGCCTGCTTCTCCCGCGCTGTACCCTCCGGCCAGAACCCTCCACGTCAACCGTGTTGCGCGCTTCGCATGCGAACTTTTTCCATGCGAGTCTCCTCATGTCCACCCCTAGCAGTACTGTCGGTGCAGAGAACGCGCGCAGCATGCCGCATGCGCGCCCCCTGACCGGACAGGATTACAAGACGCTTGCCCTCGCCGCCCTCGGGGGCGCGCTCGAGTTCTACGATTTCATCATCTTTGTCTTCTTCGCCACCGTCATCGGGCAGTTATTCTTCCCGCCGTCGGTGCCGGACTGGCTGCGCCAGCTGCAGACCTTCGGCATTTTTGCCGCCGGCTACCTGGCGCGCCCGCTGGGCGGCATCATCATGGCCCACTTTGGCGACCTGCTTGGCCGCAAGAAGATGTTCACGCTGTCGATCCTGCTGATGTCGGTGCCGACACTGCTGATGGGCCTGCTGCCGACCTACCATGCGATCGGCCTGCTGGCGCCGGTGGCGCTGCTGCTGCTGCGCGTGATGCAGGGCGCCGCCGTGGGCGGTGAAGTGCCTGGCGCCTGGGTGTTCGTCTCCGAGCATGTGCCGGCGCGGCGCACCGGCTACGCCTGTGGCACGCTGACCGCTGGCCTGACCGCTGGCATCCTGCTGGGCTCCCTGGTGGCCACCGGCATCAACACCATCTTCACCCCGGCGGAACTGGTCGAGTGGGGCTGGCGCCTGCCCTTCCTGCTGGGCGGTGTGTTCGGCATCGGCTCGATGTACCTGCGCCGCTGGCTGCATGAAACCCCGGTGTTCGCCGAACTGCAAAAGCGCAAGGCGCTGGCCGCGGAGATGCCGCTCAAGACGGTCGTGCGTGATCACCGCGGCGCCGTGGCGGTGTCGATGCTGCTGACGTGGATGCTGTCGGCCGGTATCGTGGTGGTGATCCTGATGACGCCCACCTTCCTGCAGAAGATCTACGGCTTCGATGCGCGCACGGCGCTGGTGGCCAACAGCGTCGCCACGCTGTGCCTGACCATCGGCTGCGTGGTCGCCGGCCTGATGGCCGACAAGGTGGGTCCCAGGATCACCCTGATCGGCGGCGGCCTGCTGCTGGCGATCAGCTCCTATGTCTTCTACAGCGCCCTGCACGCGCGCCCCGACCTGCTGATCCCGCTGTACGCGCTGGCCGGTTTCTTCGTGGGCACGATCGGCGCGGTGCCCTACGTGCTGGTCAAGGCGTTCCCGGCACAAGTGAGGTTTTCCGGGCTGTCGTTCTCGTACAACCTGTCCTATGCGATTTTTGGCGGGCTGACGCCGATGATCGTGACGCTGATGCTCAAGAACGATCCGCTCGCTCCCGCGTACTACGTGGTGGCGCTGTGCCTGCTGGGCATGGTGACGGCACTGTTCGTCAAGGACCGCTCGCTCGACTGAGGGCACGGCTGCTCGCCGGCACCTGCCACAAGCCAGGCGCCGGCCACAGGAAAAGGGAGGGCCGCCATTGCGCCCTCCCTTTTTTGTGCTCGCCTCATCGGCATGCGCGGCTGCCGGTTGCACCAGCCTACCGCCGGTGCGCCTTGAAGAAAGCCCACATCAACGCACTCGCGTCGGGGCCGATCGGCGCGTGATAGGCATAGTCGCCATCGCCTCCGCTCCAGGCGTGATCCAGCCCGGCCACTTCGCACAGGGCGACCATTTCGCGATTCCAGACGCCGAAGCTGGTTTCGATATAGTTTCCGGCGGGCAGGATGGCCGTGGCCGCAAGGCCATGGCTTGTCTCCGCCGGCGGCTCGCGCTCCGCCGCTTCCTGGTCCTCCGTCAGGCTGGCCGCGTAAGCGGAACGCCGCGGCATGACACCGCTCGCCGGTTTGTCCAGGCGATCGGTCAGCCCGTTGTACGCCAGGAACTGGCGTGCCAGCAGGCGGGCGTTGACCGGATGCACCGCGCCGTCGTCCATGCCGTGCAGTACGATTGCCGGCATCTTCGGGCCGCCCGGCGTGACGCCGGCCGCATCGAGCAACACGGCAGGGTCCACGCTGGAGCCCTGCTGCATCGCGCGCAGGCCATCGCCCGGCGTGCACGCTGCCCCGATCACCACGCCGGAATGCAGTCCCACCGCGGCAATCTTCTCCGGGTACCGCAAGGCCACCACGGCCGCCATGCTGGCGCCCGCGGACAGCCCTGCCAGGTAGACCTGGTCGGCCCGCACGTCCGGACGCGCTGCCAGCGCGTCGATCAGCACCGCCAGCGCTTGCGCCTCACGGCCGCCTTCCGCGGCACCCAGGTCGAACCATTGCCAGCAGCGCTGCATCTGGCGCCGCTGCGGTTGTTGCGGATAGGCCACGATAAAGCCTTCGCGCTCGGCCAGGGCATTCATGCGGGTGCCGGCGGCAAGGTCCTCAGGGGTCTGCTTGCAGCCATGGAGCATGACCACCAGCGGCATTGGCCCATTGCGTACGCGGGATGGCACATACAGCCAATAAGACAAGCGGGGAACCAGTTCACCGGGCAGCGTCGACAGCCGGTGGTGGTGCGACGCCCATTCACCCGGTGCCGAAGGACGCGGCGGCAAGGGCAGAGGCGCGGGGGAGCGCGCCCGGAGGCGCGGTGCCGCAGGATTGAGATTAGCGATACGGTCGATCCACGATTTGAGTTGGCGCGCGGTCTGGGGCTGCACCCGGCTGATCTGCCGGAGCTGTGCATGCCCATCCGCCCAAAGGCTTTTGGCCATGAAAGACTCCTGCTGTCGACATTGTTGCGATGCAGCATATCATAGGGCGAACGCATGACAGGCGTCGCTTTTTGGTGACATGTTATTCAAACAAAACATTTGCACGCTAGCAGCATTCCTCAATGAGCACCATAATGCACCCATGAAAAATCAAAAAAACTGAACTCGCCGTACGAAAGAATGCAGATCATCAAGAGTTAGCGGCAAATGTTGCCCGGTTATACTGCATTTGCGTGTATCGCAGGCAAATGGAGAATGTCATGACCACGCCCCAGGCAGATATTCCAAGCTGCTCGCTGTGTTTATTCCAGCCAGTCTGCCGTAACGCGGAAACCACACACGCTGACGCTGCGCGGGAACGCACCCTGGTTCCGGCTCGCATCTTGTGGCGTGCCGGGGAGAGCGTGCATCGCCAGGGCCGGCCGGTACTGGCCTTGTATCCCATACATCAGGGCAGCACCAAATCCGTATTCGAATCGCCGCTTGGCTGGCGCCAGGTGACTGCCTTCGCCCATCCGGGCGACGTGCTGGGGCTGGAGGATCTCGATGGCCACGCCCATTGCACCAGTGCGGTGGCGATGCGGGATACGCGCTGCTGCGTGGTGCCGGTCGAGGCGGCGCGCGAACACTTGCTCCGCGCCGAACACCGCGAACATATGCTGGCAATGCTGCGCCGCAATACCGAGCGCGAGCGCACCCTTCTGGTCGCAATCGGATCGATGAAGGCTGCCCAGCGGCTGGCCATGCTGCTGCTCGATCTCTCCGTCGAACAGCGCCGCCGCGGCAAGGCGGGCGTAGCACTGACCCTGGCGATGTCGCGCAACGATATCGCCAGTTATCTGGGCCTGACCCTGGAGACCGTATCCCGCCTGCTGGCACGTTTTGCATCCGTCGGGCTGATCACCGTGCGGCAGCGGCAATTGCGCATCGTCGATCCGGACGGGCTTTGCGCGGTCTACGAAGACCCGGACCGCGTGCCGATCCGCCCGCCTGCCACCGCGACGGACAGCGCGGCCGGCTCCCCCAGGCCCCAGCCGTCCCTCGCGGGGGTGATACGCCCATCCGTAGCGTAGGACGGACACGGACAGCACCGCCATGCAAACGCGGCTATGTTCAGGCTATATCCCCGGCGCGTTGGAAATAGGCAAGGAAATCGTCCCCGTTATCCTCCCCGCTGGAGATCGACATCGCCTCCGGTACCTGTATCCATATGCGGGATTTTCCTTTCGCAGCGCGTGCGAGCCTGGCGCCGCTCGCCTTCCTGATGGTCGCCGGACTCGCGCCTGCGGCCGCCGCACAAGCCAATACCCCGCCATCGCTGTCGAAGCTGGCCAGATTGCTGCTGGGCACCGTGCAGGGCAAAAGCACCGGCATGAGCGGCGTCACGCGCCTGACCGGCGGCGGCGCCGGACCCGATGCGGAGCTCAGCGCGGCCTGCCAGGAGCTGACGCGCGCAGGACCATTCATGCTGGATGGCGCGACGCGCCTGGAAGGATGCAGCGCCGCTCCCGGCAAACATGTGTCGTTCCGGCTCCGGCTGGTTGGCGTTGACGCGACCCGCGAAGGCACGGTGGCCTTCATGACTAGCGCCGGTCCTGTCCTGGCCCGAGGCATCTGCCGCAACCCGGACGTACCGGTGTTGGGCCGGCTCGGAGTCACACTCAGTTACCGCTATCTGGGAAATGGCAACCAACCCGTGGGCGAAGTCACGATCACGCCGGAGCGCTGCGTAGCGAACTAAGGACCAACCGCCCTGGCGACTCCCCCTGGCCCGGCACTTGGCGGGTCATCGCTTCTCTTGAGCGCATTCCTGCCGATATGCCTCTTCGAGCCGCTTGCGATCGGCCTGCCGCTCCAGCATGGGATGGGTACTGCCATCGGCGGTGGTCACGGAGGACTTGCTGTTGGACCATTGCGGCCCTGCAGGCAGCGCACTGATCCTGTCGAGCAAGGTCTGGCAATGCGTGCGCTGGGATGGCGTGAGGGTCCCGTCCGCCGCCGGACCGACATTATCGGTAGCCGGGTCCAGCAGGAGCCGCGGCGGTGGCGGCGCGACCATTGGCGCAGGGACTTCCAGTTCCGCGGCGATGCTGGCCTGCCCGGCGGACAGCCCCAGGCCCAGTGCGGCAGCCATGATGATTGAAGCCCGTTTCATTTTTCAGTTTCTCCACAGCGGGGCGCAATTCGCCTTCCGCGACAATTTTCCAGGGGTCGCCCTGCCGGCAGATACCGAAAAACCGCAAGTTTCCGATGTCCCTCCCTTAAGGCCGGCAGCCGCCGGCAATGCAAGCACGATCCGGATCCGGACTTAGTTTCGTTCCTTGCCGTTGCCGGCACGACCATGACGATTGCGCAGCAACTCGAGCTTGAGCAGTGCATCCGCAAGCATACTCTTGAGGCGCGCGTTTTCATCCTGCAGGTCGCGCATCTTGCGGCTGTCGCGCACTTCGCTGCCGGCGCCCTGGCCGTACTTGATGCGCCAGCCATAGAAAGACGCGTCGCTAAAACCATAGCGCGCACAGAGCTCGCGGACCGGCACGCCGGTCGCGGCTTCCGCTAGGTACCCGCGGATCTGTTCCTCCGAGAAACGTCTGTTCACTGCCTGCCTCCGCTAGCAAAGGCCGCTCGCGCCTCTGCGCGGGCGTGACCACTTCCACCCCTGCCCGCAAAGTTACCACCCGCACCGCAAAAGGCAATTCAGTGTGTTCAAGCCGCGAGTTAAGCAAATTGGAGAGGATGCCCGGTGCGGTGCGCGCGCCGCCCGAAAGGCAACAACAGACCACGAAGACAAACCTTGGAGCTTAGCACTACTGGACAGAAAAGCAATTCAATATTTTCAATTCGCGAACAAAAACATTTCTAAGTCCAGTTTCGCGGCGTCCGGATCGCCGATATTTCCACCAAAAAAAGCTAGTCAATTGCCTAAATTTGACATTCCATTTCCCCAATCTCTGATAACGGCTCGAGATTCCGGATTTGCCATCCTCCCGTGACCCCGCACCCAAAAAGCGCCTGAAAATGTGCAAAAAATATCATTTTTCACCCTCTGCACCTGACAAACCTCCGAAGTTATGACTTATAAAACACAACCACCATCGCAATGTCTTTATGTCCTAACAAAGAGTATTTTTTGATTGAATTTTAGAAAACCGCCTTTAGAAGATCACTGGCAAGTTTCAAAGTTATGTATTAATCTTGTCTGGCATTAACTAAATTTCGATCGCTGGCAACCGGGCCTCGCGCCCCGGGCAAGACGGGCGACGATAACCGCAACGCGAAGCCGGTCGGCTATGTATTTTTTCAGCGTTGCGCCTATATACCGGGCCACAGCATGGAAGAACTGCTTCGTCATTTCCCAACTTTAGTTGGGAAATATTGAAGATTGCCACGCCCCGCTAACGTACGGATGCCGCGCCGGCCTTGGTTTCTGGCCCGCCGCAGCGTATGAAACATGGCATGGCAAAACCGGAAGGGCCGTCTTATCTGTCACGGTGGAGGGTGCTCTGTCGCCGTGACGGAGGGACAAAACAAGAAGAAGACAAAAACAAGCTTCAAATCGGGAGAAGTTACCATGCGGCATGTCAGCACCAAGCTCTTGCATGTTTTCGTTCTATTGATGGAATATCGTGACCTCAGCGCCGTCGCTGCCTGCACGCAAAGCCGGGTTCCGACCATTGCCTACAGCCTCGCGCGTCTGCGCGAAATCACCGGCGATCCCCTCTTCATCAAGCGCAATGGCACGCTGGAGCCAACCGCCCACGCCCTGAGGCTGGAACAGACCGCGCGCCAGATCCTGTCGAAATGGGCTCACCTGGTGCGCCCGCTCACGCCGGCAGCCGAAGCGAGCAGCCCTCACCGCCGCGTCTCGATCGGGTTTTCACCGTCGATCGGAGATCCGGTGATCACCGAGATACTGACTACCTTGTGCGAGCAGTTCCCGGATGACCGCTTCATGACCCGCCCGGTCTTCGCCGACTCCACGCTGGCCGCGCAGCTCGGCAGCGGCGAGCTGGATTGCGCCTTTGTGGTTGACAGCCACTATGTGCCGGATCACGTTGCACTGCACAACATCATGGCAACCCCGCGCCGGCTGGTGAGCGTCGCGCGGCCAGGCGGCCACGACAATGCGCAAGGCAAGCACGAATGGATCCTGCTGCAGGAGGACACCGAACCCGGCAGCCCGCTGCAGGGCTTCCTGAACCGTCTCGCGCACGATCCGGATTATCGGGAAACCGTGGTGCCCTCGTGGCACACGCAAGTTGCGCTGCTGCTTGCCGCGGGCGGCATCTGCCCGCTGCTCGACTTCAACGTGCCGCTGGTCACGCGCCATCACAAGACGCGCCTGCTGGCACCCCCGAGCAGCTTCCCCGAATGGGCCGCCCTGCATTTCTGGGCACCCACCCGCGCCAACGCCGGCAAGACGTTGCTCGGCATCATGGAGATCGGCAGCGCAGTCCTGCACGATCCCGTCGGCGCCATAGACCGCCGCCACCAGGCACACGAGAGCCGCGCCACCGCTTACGCCGCCTGATCCACCGGCGAACAGGCGAACAGGCGAATAACAAGGCACGCCGCACCGGGGCGCGCTTGCCCGCTGCTGGCCGTTCGCGCCAGCCTTGGCCGCTTTCCGCGCCAAATTGAGAATCGTCTCAGACCGAAGGCCGGCACCGGCGCTTATCCTGCTCAGGCACCTCCCGCTTCCCGTTCGTCCGAGCGAAGCACGCGCCTGGAGGTGCTTTGTTCCTGTGCTGTTCGCGCCGCGCGGCGATAGCCGTGCGGCGCGTTTTTTCAAAGACGCCGCCGGTTGTCCGGGTTGCCCGGGTCGCCCCTAAAGCCCTCCCTCTTCGCGGCATCCGTGCCGCAAGCCATTCCAGCTTGCGTCAGGCATGCGCGGCCTCGACACCGCGCATACCTGCGCCCGCGCAGGAGTATTGCCATGCCATTGAAAATCCTGATTGCCGATGACCATCCCGCCATCACGCTTGCGGTCAGGAGCCAGTTACGGAGCCAGACCGGCTGGGAAATCTGCGGCGATGCCCGCAATTCCATGGAGTTGCTCCATGCCACCCGCGCGTTCCGGCCCGATATTGTCGTCACCGATTACCACATGCCATGCCGCAACGCGAACGATGGCATCCGCCTGCTCGCCAACCTGCGGCGCCACTATCCGGCGCTCGGGGTGGTCGTGCTGACCATGATCACCAATCCCCTGGTCTTGCGCGCCATCCTGAACGCCGGGGCACACGGGTTGTTGCTCAAGGACTCGCACCTGGACGAACTGGTGACCGCCATCATCCGCGTCGAGCGCGGGCTGCAATTCATCGGTGAATCCGCCGCGCGCGTGCTGGAACATTCCGGCTCTCATTACACGCCGGGCCGTGCAGGTGCCCTGCGCTTGTCCGTGAGGGAGTCCGAGGTCATGCGCCTATACCTCAGCGGCAATTCGGTCACAGGGATCGCCGGGCAGTTGTGCCGCAGCGTGAAGACCATCAGCCGCCAGAAGAACAGCGCCATGCGCAAGCTCGGGGCCACCAACGAACGCGAGTTGTTCGACTTCGCGGCCCAGCAGGGGCTGGTCCTTCCGCACCGGGACGATGCGCCGGCAGGGGCGCCAGGCGGCCAGTCCGAGTGGCTATAATCGCAGCGCCGCAGCAACGGTGCGCACTGTTGCCGTCTGCCGCCCGCCCGCTGCGCCGTTCACGGCCGTACCGCTCAACCGTCCCAGCCACCTTCATCGCCATGCCCGTCCCCGCCAGTCCCGCCGCGACCACCGCCCCAGGCACCCGCCTCGATGCAACCGGGCCGCTGCGGGTGCCCGCCTTGCTGGTGGCGGCACCGGCCTCTGGGCAGGGCAAGACCACGGTGACTGCCGCGCTGGCATGGCTGCATCGACGCCAGGGGCGCACCGTGCGCGTCTTCAAGAGCGGCCCCGACTACCTTGACCCGTCCATTCTCGCGGCCGCCAGCGGTGCCCCGGTGCACTCGCTGGACCTGTGGATGACCGGCGCCGACGACGCCGCCGCGCGCCTGGCGCAGGCGGCGCGCGAAGCCGACCTGATCCTGGTGGAGGGCGTCATGGGGCTGCACGACGGCACGCCCAGCAGTGCCGATCTGGCACGCCATTTCGGATTACCCGTACTCAGCGTGATCCAGGCAGGGGCGATGGCGCAAACGTTCGGCGCGCTGGCCTACGGCCTGGCTGGCTATGGCCGGCAGCCCCTGGCATCCATGCAAGTGCTGGCCAACGGCGTGGGATCCCCGCGGCATGCCGACATGCTGCGAGAGAGCCTGCCTGCCCATATCGCCTGGGCCGGCGCGCTCGCGCGCGATCATTCGGCCGCGCTGCCCGAGCGGCACCTGGGCCTGCTCGCGGCCGATGAACTGCCCGACCTCAACGCGCGGCTGGACCGTCTGGCGGATGCGCTGGCCGGGCAGCCGATTGGCGCCCTGCCAGCAACCGTGGAAATTGCCGCAGCGCCGCCATTACCCGCGCTGGCACCGTTGCTCGCCGGCCGGACCATCGCCGTGGCGCGCGACGCCGCCTTCCGTTTTCTCTATCCGGCCAACCTCGACACCCTGCAGGCACTCGGCGCGCGGCTTGTCTTCTTCTCCCCGCTGAATGACCCTGGCCTGCCCGCCTGCGACGCGCTCTGGCTGCCCGGCGGCTATCCCGAACTGCACGCCGCGCGCCTGTCGGCCAACACCGGCATGCTGGACAGCCTGCGCCGCGCCCATGCCGGCGGCCTGCCGATCCTGGCCGAGTGCGGCGGCATGATGGCGCTGTTCGAGACGCTGGTGGACAAAGCCGGGCAAAGCCACGCCATGGCGGGCCTGCTGCCTGGCACGGTAACGATGCAAGCCCGCCTGGCCGCGCTGGGTCATCAACAGCTTGCGTTGCCGGAAGGCACCGTGCGCGGCCACACCTTCCACTACTCAAGCGCGCAAACGCCGCTGGCGCCCTGCTGCCACTCCACCGTGCCGCGCGATGGCGCGCGCGGTGAAGCTGTGTTCCGGCAGGGTGCCCTGACCGCTTCCTACACGCACTTCTATTTCCCTTCCAATCCGCTCGCCATTGCCGCGCTGTTCGGTAGCGCAAGCAACAGCATCCGCTGATCCGGCAGCCCTCGAAGCAGCGGATGCGGCGAATTCATGGATACGAGGGAAAACGTCCCGCGGAAGAGGAGGCGCAGAAAACCGCCCCCCCTTGCGCCGGCAAGCAATGGCTCAGGCGGCGTCGGCCTTGTCCTGCTGCGTACGGAGCACGGCCTCGGCGATGCCGGCCTCAAGCTGCTCCAGACCCTTTGAGAGATTGCGCATGGTGGTTTCAGACACCTTGTCCAGCACGTCCTGCAGAAAGGCCGAGCGCAGCGGCAATGCCTGCTCGACAACGCTATGGCCCAGCGCCGACAGCGTGACGTTGGTCACGCGGTTGTCGCGCTCGCTGGTATTGCGCTCCACCCAGCCCAGCTCCTGCAGCGCCTTGAGCTGGCGCGTGAGCGCGCCAGGGTCCATGCCGACACGGTCGGCCAGCGGCTTCTGTGCGATGGGACCCGCATGGCCGTGCAAGGCATAAAGAATGCGCCAGCGCGGCAACGGGTGGCCGATGCGTTGCTCGAAAGCCGACGCATACGCCCGGTAAGTTCGCCCGAACTGCTGTAGTACAGCCAGGCTTTGTCGCTCCAATTCCACTCCGATCTCCTGCTTGCGGCACCGTGCATGCGACGGGCGGCTTTACAACCAACTCGATTTCCGTGACCTGTCCCCAGCATTCTATTCCGCGGCCATGACCGGCTTGACGGCACGCTCCAGCTTGATCGGCGGCACCCGGCGCGAGCGCCACAGGCCAATCACGGCGATCACCGCCGCCAGCGCCAGCCCGATGTGGATGGCACCGACCAGCGAAAGCCTGGCCTGCTCCAGCAACAGGGCGCCATTGTGCCCGGCCGCCTGCAGTTGCGACAGCAGGCTGGCCTGCGCCGCATGGTCGATCAGGATCTGCGGATCGGCCATGCGCTCCTGCCATTCGCCGGCACCTGCCTTCTGCAGCGCATCATGCACCCCGCTCAGGTAGCTACGCGAAACCAGCGTGCCGACGACCGCGGTGCCCACCATGCCGCCCACCATGCGCAGTGATTGCAGCATCGCCGTGGCAATGCCAAGGTGCTCGCGGCCCGCGGTCTGCTGCGCAAAGACCGTCAGGTTCGGCATGATGAAGCCCAGCCCGAAGCCGCACAGCAGCATGATGCCCAGCAACAGGTGATGGGACATCCCGCGTGTCGCTTGCGACAGGCCCAGGCAGGCCAGCGCCAGCATGGCGAACCCGGCGTACAGCATATTGTTAGGCTGGCGGATCCGCGTGATGATACGGCCATTGATGATACTGCCCAGCGTGATGCACACCACCAGCGGCGTCACCAGCACGCCCGCCTCCCTGGGCGAATAGCCAAAGCCCCCCTGGAACAGCAGCGGCGCATACAGCAGCAGCGAAAACATCGCGAAGCCCACGAACACCGCCAGCAGGAACAGCGGCGCCAGCCCGGGATTGCGGAACATCTCCAGCGGCAGGATCGGATTCGGCGCCCGCCGCTCCCATTGCCAAAGCGCCACCAGTGCACACACCGACATGACCAGCAAGCCGCCGGTAAGCAACCCAAAACCACGATCAGGCATCAGTTCCACGCACAACTGCAAGCCGCCCAGCCCTGCGCCGATCAGGGCCGCGCCGAGCCAGTCCACCTTGATCGCACCGGCATGCGCCTGCTGGCGCAAGTGCGGCAGGTAGCGCCAGGCAAACCACAATCCCAGCAAGCCCACCGGCAGGTTCACGTAGAAGACCGCCCGCCAGCCGTAGGCCTCGGTCAGCACACCGCCCAGCGACGGCCCGACCGCGTTGGCGATACCGAAGGCAGCGCTCATCATCACCTGCCAGCGCAAGCGCACATGGGAATCGGGAAACAGGTCCGGGATACAGGCAAAGGCGGTGCCCACGAGCATGCCGCCCCCGATGCCCTGCAGGCCGCGGGCCAGCACCAGGAAGGGCATGCTGGTTGCCATGCCGCACAGCGCCGAGGCCAGCGTAAACACGACGATGGATGCCATCACGAACGGCTTGCGCCCGTAATAATCGCCCAACCGGCCGAAGATCGGCACCGTGATCACGGACATCAGCAGATAGGCCGTTGCCACCCAGGCGTAGTACTCGAACCCCTGCAACTCCGCCACCACCGTGGGCAACGCGGTGCCGACCACAGTCTGGTCAAGTGCTACCAGCATCACCACGAATGCGATGCCCAGCATCGCCATCAGGGACTCGCGGAATGGCAGCACCTGCCCGCTACTGTGCGCCTGGTGAGGCTGCGAAATCATTTTGTTGCCTGATCAATGATTGTATGATCAATTATTATAGGACAGGATTTGGGGGTGGGAACAGGATCATCGCGTATTCTGGTTAACGGTTCCCTATCTACGCTGATTCCAGCCCGTCGCCAGCGGTCTCTGCTCTCGCGGAGACGTCAGCGCTGTCCCGACGACTGCAGGCGGAAAATCATGGGCAAGCAGCCTTTTGACAGATCGGCACAGGATCGGCCTTCGGCCCCCGGCTTCAGGGAGGGCGAGCCGCACTTCAGGTTGCTCGCCGACGGCATACCTCACATGGTAATGACCTGCGGCCCGGATGGCCGGATCGATTACTGCAACCAGCGGTGGGTAACCTATACCGGCCTCAGCCTTGAGCAAACCCAGGCCGGCGACTGGCAATCTGCCGTACATCCCGAGGATTTCACGAACAACATCGACCGCTGGACAGACGCGGTTGCGAACGGCCGTGAGTATGAGATCGAATACCGCCTGAAGAGGGCATCCGACGGTGCCTACCGATGGCACCTTGAGCGCGGGGCGCCACTCAAGGACGCCGATGGGCATATCGTCAAGTGGTTGGCATCCAGCACCGACATCGAGGAGCAGAAACAGGCCCAGGCTGCGGCTGAAAGCGCAAACCGCGCAAAGTCAGAATTTCTGTCCAGCATGAGCCATGAATTGCGGAATCCGTTGAACGCGATCCTTGGCTTCGCGCAGTTGCTGGCACTGGACACTCCGCCGCCGCCTTCCTCGCAGCAAGCCAGCATCGACCAGATCCTGAAGGCGGGCTGGCATTTGCTGGAACTGATCAATGAGGTGCTTGACCTCGCCAGGATAGAGGCCGGGCAGGCGTCACTGTCCCCCGAGCCGGTATCGGTCGTTGAAGCCTTGCACGAATGTCACGCGATGCTTGAGCAACAAGCGCTGAGGCGTGAGGTTCGCATGCGGTTTCCCTCGCCCGACTTATCGTGTTTCGTCCGCGCTGACAGGACCCGCCTGAAACAGATCCTGCTTAACCTGCTTTCCAACGCGATCAAGTACAACCGGGACAAGGGTACCGTCGATATACAGGTGACGATTGGCGATCGCGTTCGTGTCGGCGTGCGCGACACCGGCGCAGGGCTGGCACCAGAACGGCTCGCACAACTGTTCCAGCCGTTCAATCGTCTTGGGCATGAGGGTGGCCCCGTGGAGGGCACGGGCATCGGCCTCGTGGTGGCCAAGCGGCTGGTCGAGCTGATGGGAGGCGCCATCGGCGCCGATAGTACGCCTGGCGTGGGCAGCGTATTCTGGGTCGAACTGCCCGCTGCGCGCCCTCCAGAAATGACCGGTGAGGGCGCGGAAGCAGCGGTATCCGTCAAGGCGCGGACGGCGTCTCCCACTTCGCTGCGTACCCTGCTGTATGTCGAAGACAACCCCGCCAACCTGAAGCTCGTTGAGCAACTCCTTGTGCGCCGGTCCGATGTGCGCCTGCTGACCGCCGTCACAGGGGCGCTCGGCGTCAACCTGGCGCGCACTGCCTCGCCAGATGTGATCATCATGGATATCCATCTGCCCGACATCAACGGCATCGAAGCACTGGGACTGCTGCACGAAGACCCGCAGACAACGCACATTCCCGTCATCGCCCTCAGTGCCAATGCGATGCCGCGCGACATTGAAAAGGGCATGAAAGCGGGATTCTTCCGCTATCTGACCAAGCCGATCAGGCTCAATGAGTTTATGGACGCACTGGACGCCGCGCTGGAACAGCCACGAGGCGGGACTGCTCAGGGCCGATGAAGCCAGGTGCTCGCCGTGATCGACGCATCGGACATCCTGGCAGCAAAAATCCTGGTCGTTGACGATCTGGAGGCCAATGTCCTGCTGCTCGAACAGATGCTACGCGGGGCCGGCTACGTTTGCATCGAGCCAACCACCGATCCGCGCGCGGTGCCTGAGCTTCACAGCAAGAACCACTATGACCTGATCCTGCTTGATCTGCAGATGCCCGGCATGAACGGGTTCGAGGTCATGGAACGCCTCAAGGAAATCCAGGCGGACAGCTACCTTCCGGTGATCGTCATCACCGCCCAGCCTGATCACAAACTGCGCGCACTGCAAGCCGGTGCGAAAGACTTCGTCAGCAAGCCATTTGATCTGGCGGAGGTGCTGATGCGGGTTCGCAATATGCTGGAAGTGCGTCTGCTGCACGGGGAATCGTTGAAGTACGGCAAGGAACTTGAGCGGAAAGTGCATGAACTGGAAACGAGCCGAGAGACGATCGTTCACCAGAGTCATGAACTCAGGCGCATTTACGAGAAGCTCGTTCGCGAGCAACAGGTAACCGATCGGCTGCTCCTCAACGTGCTGCCCGCCCCCATCGCCGAGCGCTTGAAGCTGCGCGCCGATCTCATCGCCGCCGGCCCCCCGGAGGTCATCGCCGACAAGTTCCAGGATGTGTCGGTGTTGTTCGCGGACCTCGTGCAGTTCACCCGCTTTTCTCCCAGCATGAGCCCCGAACGACTGGTGGCAGTCCTGAACGAGATATTTGCCGACTTTGACAATATCGCCGACAACCGGCGACTCGAGAAGATCAAGACAATCGGCGACGCTTACATGGCAGCCGCAGGCCTGCCTGTGCCGGCGGCCGATCACGCCACCCGGGCTGCTCATATGGCATTGGACATGCTTGAGTCACTGGACCAGTTCAATCAGCGAAGCGGCTACAACCTGCAATTGCGAGTTGGCATCCACAGTGGAGCTGTCGTGGCCGGCGTGATCGGGAGGAGAAAGTTCATCTATGACTTGTGGGGTGATACCGTCAATATCGCCAGCCGGATGGAGTCGCAAGGCGTAGTCGGTCGCGTTCAGGTAACTGATGCCACTCGGCTGCAACTTGGGGAGCCATTCCTGCTAGAAGAGCGCGGTTTGATTGCGGCAAAGGGCATCGGCGACCTGCATACATGGCTTCTGGTTGGGAGAACCTAGCCGGCGGCGGGTCAGCATACGGAAGCGGTCGCTCACGATCAGAGCGACGGCTGTCTCCAAATCGGCCGATTCGTCTGATCAACGCAGAGCGGTCGAATGGCTGCGAAGGGTCGGCTACGGAAGTTGCCCGTCGGTTCAGGCAGCATGACCGGCGCCCGGCCTTGAACCGCCGTGACCGGCCAAAGCCGGCCGCTGGCCCCTCGCATTTGAATGTCTCGGCGAAGGCGCCGGTGTGGTAGCGCATATCCATCATTTGCAGCCCCTGCCAGGTCCAACGAAGCAGGCACACGCCCTGCTTTACTCCGCGCTGCCTGCCATTCACAGCAGCCTTACTTCAGACCGCACAGCGGAACGCTACGTTGGTGAGTGGGCCGCACCCGTCCTAGACTCTCCACACCGTCGCTCACGAACCCCGATATCCGGACACCAGTCAGCGACGGGCTTGAAAGCAGGCCCCTCATGAAACATCCGATGTCCATCTTCGATCTGAGCGGCAGAGCCGCATTCATCTCCGGCGCCTCAAGCGGCATTGGGCTGCACACGGCTCGCACGCTGGCAAAGGCCGGAGCCGCTGTGGCGCTGGGCGCGCGTCGCGCCGATCGTCTGGAGGCCATTGTTGCCGAACTCCGGACAGAGGGCCACAAGGCCTGCGCCGTCAGGCTCGATGTAACCAACCCGTCAGGCATCGCCCCGGCATGGCAAGAGGCCGAAAGCCAGCTCGGCCTGCCTGTCGATATTCTGTTCAACAACGCGGGCGTGATCTACGTCGAGCGCTTCACTTCGCAAACGCATGACGAGGTATCCCGCATCTTCGACACCAACCTGAAGGGCGCTTTCCTGGTGGCCCAGGAGGCGGCGCGCCATATGTCGGCGCGCGGCCACGGCAGCATCATCAATATCGCCTCGTCATCGGGATTGCGGGCAGGCGGGCAGATGTCGAGCTATGGCGCCTCCAAGGCCGGACTCATTCACCTGACGCACATCATGGCCCTGGAACTGGCCGGAAAGGGTGTGCGCGTCAACGCGCTGGCACCGGGCAACATCCTGACCGACATGCAAGCGCAGTTCGCCGAGCGCGGCATCGAGTCGGGGATTCTCAAGCGCATACCGATGCGCCGGTTTGGCGAGGCATCCGACCTCGACGGCGCAACGTTGCTGCTGGCCTCGGATGCGGGCCGGTACATGACAGGCGCCGTCATACCCGTCGATGGCGGACAAGTCCTCAGCTGGATGTGACCAGCCCCTCATAAAAACAGAATGGAGACCATCATGAATCTAAGATTGCGCGCTGCGTGCGCCGGCGTGCTCAGCACCGCGTTGCTGGCACTGAGCCAATTCTCGTTCGCCGCCCAGGCCTATCCTTCCCGGCCCATCAAGGTCGTGGCGCCGTACGCGGCAGGCGGCGCGATTGATATCGTTGCCCGCACCTTGTCGGATCCGGTTGGCCGAGCGCTCGGCCAACCGCTGGTGGTCGACAACAAGACCGGCGCGGCGGGCAACCTCGGCGTGGATGCCGTGGCCAAGGCACCGCCCGACGGCTACACCCTGACCGTCGCGCTCAGCTCCAACCTCATGATCAACCAGTTTCTGTACACGAAGCTGCCGTACCACCCCGAAAAGGACCTGAAGCTGGTTGCGAAGGTCGCCGAAGCCCCGCTTGTGCTTGCCGTGAGCTCGCACCTGAACGTCAGCAACGTTGCCGACCTGCGCAAGTACATGCAGTCCCACAAGGGAAAGATGTCGTATGGATCGTGGGGCGTGGGAACGATTTCCCATCTGAGCGCGAGCCGACTCAATGATCTGCTTGGCGGCGACATGGCGCACGTCGCCTATCGCGGCGAATCGCCGATGATCAACGACCTTGTGGCGGGGAACATCCAGGTTTCATTCGTCACCGGCGCACAAGCGCCACAGTTCATCGCGGCCGGGCGACTGAAGGCGATCGGCGTGACCGGCCCGGCGCGCCTTGCCGCGTTGCCTGACGTCCCGACACTGAGCGAAGCCGGCGTCAATGACCCGCTGCTCCGTGCGGTGGGCTGGGTCGGCGTCGCCGCACCGGCCGGAACGCCTGCGCCCATCGTCGACCGGCTGGCGACGGAAATCGACAAGGCCATGAGGAAACCAGACGTCCAGAAGCGCATTCGCGACCTGGGCTGGGCCCCGAGCTACCAGGGGCCCGATGACATCGCCGCAACATATCGACGCGAGGCCCCGATCTGGAAGGAAGTAGTACGTCAATCCGGCGCCAAGCTCGACTGATCCACCCCAATTCCACACGACAGCACCATGACCAACTCTGCCCCCATCGCCACAGCCGACCGCACCGCCGTGCGCGAGATGAACAGCTGGTTCTTCGACACTTACTTGCCCGCCTGGGTCCATATGGGCGCCAATGCCAGCCTGGAAAACGGGGCCATCCTGCAGTACTGGGGTGCCCCCCTGCACGCCGCATCGGTCAACATGACCAAATGCCTGCTAACCGGCGACCAGGTCATCGGGCTGCTGCGCGCGAACCAGGAGCCTTTGCAGGCGCAGCAATACACCCACACCGTGGTACTGGATCGCGCCGTGAAGGGCTACAACGGCAACGCCGGCTCAATCGACGTGATCTGGTCGCGGCGGCGTGCCGACGAGAGCGAGATTGAACGCCGCGCAGTCCACTTCGACATCCATCGCACGAGCGAAGGCTGGCGTGTGGTGACCGTGGCGAGCACGCTGACCGAACAGTCGTCGCTCAGCGAGATCTGGGAAACCGTTTGAACAGGGAGACACGAAAATGAAGCCTTCTACCAATGCCGGACTTGTGCTCTACGAACTGCGACAAGGCGTGGCGATCGTCACGCTCAACCGGCCGCCACAGAACCGGTTGACCCGGCCGCTCTATGCGGAGCTGGAAGCCGCGGTGCGCCAGGGTGTTCGCGAGGGTGCCCGATGCATGCTGTTCCGTAGCAACCTCGACGATTTCTGTCTCGGTGGCGACTTTCGCGAGTGGCCACATCTCGAAAATCACGCCGCGCGGCGCGAACGCTTCGGCTATTCAAATAGCATCCTGAATGCCATTGAGTCGCTGCCGATCCCGACCGTCTGCGAGGTCAATGGCCGGGCATACGGTGGCGGCTTCGAGTTCGCACTGCACACTGATTTAATCATCGCCGCCGAATCGGCAAGGTTCCGCTTTACCGAGGTGACGTTGGGCGTATCGCCACTGGCGGGTGGGGTCCAGCGCATTGCCGAACGCAGCGGACGCGGTGTGGCTACGCGGCTGGCGATGCTGTCCGAAGAAATCACCGCGGCAGAGGCCCTGTCCCTCAATATCGTCGCAAAAGTAGTGGCTGATGAACGGCTCGCGGAAGTTGCGCGGGCGCACGCGGAAAAGCTTGCCGCGGGCCCCACGCGTGCGCACGCGGTAACAAAGTCGGTTATTGCTGCGTGGGCCGTCGGCGGCGTACGGGGTGCGGACGAGGCGATGATCGAGCACGTGTCCGTGCTGCTCGCCACCGACGATGTGCAGCGCGGTGTGAGCTCTGCCATCCAGGCGATCGATGCCGGCCTTAACCGGCCGGAAATTCCATTCAACGGGCAATAAAGGCTAACGTCCGATGCAAGCAGAAGAGCACTACATTCCCGCCGAAGGCGGCATTGAACTCCATGCCTGGGTCTTCCGGCCAACCGGCGGCATCGGCCCGGCTCCCGCCGTTACGATGGCGCACGGCTTCTCAGGCCTGAAGTATCGGGGCCTGCGCGAATACGCCGAGCGCTTCGCGGCGGCCGGCTTCATCGTGATCGTTCACGACCATCGCAACTTCGGGCTCAGCGGTGGCGAGGTCCGCGGCGATATCGATCCGTGGCGACAGATCGCGGACTGGCGCCGCGTCATCAGCTATCTCGAATCGCTCGATGGCGTCGATCAGCATCGCATCGGCATCTGGGGAACGAGCTATGCGGGCGGACATGCGATGGTGCTTGGCGCCACCGATGCCCGCATCCGCGTGGTGGCGGCACAGGTTCCCATCGTCAGCGGATACGAACAGAGCCTGCGGCGCGTACCGCCCGATGCCCGCGCGGCCCAGCAAGCCATGTTCAACGAAGACGAACGTGCACAGTTGCGCGGGGAGCCGCCGATGTTGCAACGCGTTGTGAGTCTTGATCCCGCCGTCCGTGCGGTCTACCGCTCGAAGGACATGATGGAATTCCATGACGCCTTCGAGATTCCGGACGGCGTGGAACACAGCGAGTCTGTCACGATACGCTCATCGAGGCTGTCACAGATGTATGAGCCTGGGCAGTGGATTCCGCGCATCGGGCCGAAGCCGCTGCTGATGGTGGTGGCGGAGAACGACGTGGTGACCCCCACGGATCTGGCGCTGGCCGCCTACGAACGCGCCGTGGAGCCGAAACAGCTGCAAATCATCGGCGGCGGTCACTTCGACGCCTACCGCAAGGAGTTCGAAGCGTCCAGCTCCGCCGCGTTGCGTTGGTATCAGACTCATCTGATGCCCGGGGCATCGGCATGACGACGTCCCGCGGAAGTTCCCCGCCGCACGGCATCCTGGTGCTCTTACACGGCTATCTGGATGGCCCGGCCGTCTGGGCCCGCCTGATCGAGCACATGAATCTGCCGGCGTGGCACGTCGTACCCATCGCGTTGAAGGCCGGGCAGCCTCCGGCATTGACCTCCGAGCAGCGGCTCGAGCAATACGCCACCGATGTGCTGACGCAGATTCTGCAGACATATCCCGAAACGTCGGCACGCTTCGTCGTGGTCGGACACAGCATGGGCGGGCAAATCGGCGAACTGGTGGCGCGGCGTCTCGGTGATCGGCTGGCAGGACTGGTGTTGATCACGTCTGCCCCACTGGCAGGCTATGCCTTGGCGCCGCCGGCCATGGAGCGCTTTGCATCGCGGGCCGGCCTGAAGGACAGGAATGCCATCGGTGAAGGCAAGCGAAGCCTGGCGGTCGCCCTCGATCAGGAGGGGCTGGACATTCTCGTCAATTGCACGGTAGCTACCGGGTGCGACCACGCGCTTACGCAACTGCATGCATGGACCGGTGGCCACCCGGCCGGCAAGTCCCCATCGCCGATAGGGCAGCCCGTCCTCTGCATTGCGACCGACGACAGGTTCTTCACTGAGGATCTGATCGAAGCAACGGCGGCGCGATTCGCGCAAGGCACGATCACCAAAGTGTCCGGCGCCGGCCACTGGCCACAACTGGAGCAACCTGAGGCCTTGGCGCGAACACTGGTGGACTTCGTCCGTGCGCAACCACAAACGACCGTGAAGCAACCCTGAACTTCCGGCGCCTTACAGGAGACATTCGGATGCAAGCCAACGAGACACACGCGCCGCCACCGGGGGCACAGTATCCACTGCTGATCAAGCAGCTGTTACTCACGCCACTGGCGCAAGCGCCCGACCAGTCGATTGTCTATCGCGACATCAGCCGATATACATACCGAGGGCTGCGCGAGCGGATCGGCCGGCTCGCATCCGGGCTGCAATCGTTGGACGTTGGCCATGGAGACACCGTCGCCATACTCGACTGGGACAGCCATCGGTACCTGGAGTGTTTCTTTGCCGTACCGATGATGGGTGCCGTGCTGATGACCGCCAACATCCGTCTGAGCCCGCAGCAGATCCAGTACACGCTGGAACAGGCAAAGCCCAAGGTTCTTCTGGTTCACCGCGATTTTCTCGAGCTCGTCTCGTCGATGCGCAATGTGGTCGACATGGCAGCGTCCGTGGTGATCCTTGATGACGACGATGACGGCACCGTTGCCGATGGCTACGAAGCACTGCTGGCCAGTAGCCGGTCTGATTTCATCTTTCCCGATTTCGATGAAAACACCCGCGCCACGCAGTTCTATACGAGCGGCACGACCGGCCTGCCCAAGGGCGTCTCCTTCAGCCATCGCCAACTGGTGCTCCACACGCTTGCCGTCTGCGCGGCATTCGCCATGGGCAGTACCCAGGGCCGGTTCCATCGAGGCGACGTGTATATGCCGATCACCCCGATGTTTCATGTGCACGCATGGGGCATGCCTTACGTGGCGACGATGATGGGCGTCAAGCAAGTTTATCCCGGGCGCTACACGCCTGAGATGCTGCTCACGCTTCGCGCCCGCGAAGGCGTGACGTTTTCCCATTGCGTCCCCACTATCCTCCAGATGGTTCTGGATCGGGCAGAGGTCGACCAGGTGGATCTTTCAGGGTGGAAGATCGTGGTCGGCGGCGCGCGCTTTCCCACGAGCCTGGCCCTCGAGGCTTTGAAACGGGGGATCGACGCGTTTGCGGGCTATGGTATGTCGGAAACTTGCCCCTTCGTCACCGCGGCGCACGTGGATCCATCCATTTCCGATCCGGACGATTCCGGCAAGGCAATCACCACGCGAACACTCGCCGGACGGGCGTTGCCGCTCGTTGACATACAGGTTGTCGATGAAGCGATGCGAGTGTTGCCCTCAGGGAGTCAGATTCCAGGGGAAGTGGTACTGCGCGCACCATGGCTCACGCAGGGATACCTTGCGAATGACCAAGCCACCGAGGAACTCTGGCACGGCGGCTATCTGCACACTGGCGATATGGGTATCATCGGCGAAGATGGCTACTTGCGCATTACCGACCGACTGAAAGATGTGATCAAGACCGGCGGTGAATGGCTGTCGTCGGGCACGCTGGAGGACCTGATCTGCCAGCACCAGCATGTCAGGGAAGCCGCTGTCATCGCCGTGCCGGACCAACGATGGGGGGAGCGGCCGATGGCGATCGTGGTGGCGGAAAGCGGCTGTCCGAGCTCGTTTGACGCAAGCGCCATCCGGCTGCACCTGGGCAGCTACGTCGCGTCGGGCCGCATTCCGAAGTATGCGATCCCGGACGCGATACACTTCGTGGATGCGTTGCCACGTACCAGCGTGGGCAAGTACGATAAGCGAGCCATACGCGATCGCTACCAGCATGTCGGGAGGCAAACTTGAGGAAACTGGAGAAGGAGCAGCCTTCGACCGAAACCGCCGGGGACGCCGATGCTGTTGCATCCATCTTCGAGGAAGGTGCCGACAGGAACTTTGTCGAGGCGCTCGCCCGGGGGCTGCGCATCCTGCAGGCATTCCATTCCAGCGAAGAGCGCCTGAGCAATCTTGAAATTGCGCGCCGGTGCGGGCTGCCGAAGTCAACCGTGACCCGGTTGAGCTATACCCTGACCACCCTCGGGTTCCTGCATCACATCCCGGAACTCGGGCGCTATCGCATCGGCCTGGCCACGCTCACGCTGGCGCGCGTGACACATTCCCGGCTGGATCTGAGGGAGGCCAGCGAGCCACTGCTGCAGGAGCTGGCTGACAGTACGCGTTCCATGATTTCGCTGGGCATCCGCGATGACCTTTCTGTCCTGTATATCGATTGCCGGCGAAGCCAGTCCACCGCAGTGACCCTCAATCTTGATATTGGCAGTCGGCTGCCGCTTGGAACGACTGCCATGGGGCGGGCACACATCGCGGTCATGGGCCCTTCCGAACGCCGCGCCGTCATGAACCGGCTCCGCGCGCTGAACGAGGCCAGTTGGCCAGCCATGGAGCAAGGCATCTTGAACGCAGTCGTAGAAATTTCAGAGATTGGATGCGTGACGTCGTTCGGCGAATGGAACAAGGAAATCAACGGCATTGCCGTGCCACTGAAGCTCGGCAATGCACTGCCGCCGGTTGTCCTCAATGCTGCCGCACCCACCAGAACGATTTCAGCGGAGAAGTTCATTTCCGAGGTACGTCCTCGCCTGATTGCCACGGCCAGGATCATTGAAAATCGCTACAAGCGCACGTGACCGCATGCGCGCCGGTTCCCATACGTGCCGCAGATTGGCCACATCAAAGCGCAGCCACTTCACTTCGCAAGCACGATCCAAGGCCAGCCACCTGCAGATCAACCTGACCTTCGAACACGATGCGCTGGCCGCCTTGCATGAGCGCTGGTTCGGCCGGCCTGCCGACGAGAGCCTGTGGACGAAGAAGTTTCGTCTTGGCGGCGCCAATTCGAGCTGGATTTCCCTTCTCGCCTATGTTTGCAACTGCACTACGGAGATGCCGGATGCAATCGGCGGCAGCCCGCTGGGCCGGCATCTGGAAGAAATGATCGGTATCCACCTGTTGACGCAATGGCGTGCCCAGCTGGATCAGCCCAGTCAGGCGACGCTACACCGCATGGCGCCGCGGCATGTCCTGGCGGCGGAGCGTCATATCAGGGAACACGCGCATCTTGCGCCGACGCTGAGCGAACTCGCCCGCGCGAGTGGCGTAAGCGTCCGAACGCTCACCGGCGCGTTCCGTGAATACCGTGGATGCACCCCGACGGATACCTTGCGCGAGCAACGGCTTCAGGGTGTCCGGGCCGAACTGCTGCTTGCCGGCAAAGGGACCACGGTTCGCACTGTCGCCGCCGCCTGGGGCTACGTCAATCTCGGCCTGTTCGCAGCCGTTTACAAGCAGCGGTTTGGTGAACTGCCTTCTCAGACCCTGGGGATCAGGAACTAGATCTTGCCGCTAAAGCCGCCGGCTGAGTGGCCTCCACGCTGGTCCAGAAGCAAAAATCGCGACACCAACGGTGATGTTGGTGCCGCGAGTCATTGTCGTAGCGCGGTGACTGTCACGTCAGCGGAAATCCGCGGCAATCTGCGCTCATTGCCCTGAGCGCGCCTGCCATCACGCTCAGAATCCCACCGCCTGCCCGTCCCGCCGCGAATCCGACGCAGCGATATACCCGTGCTCCGCTTTGTAGATCAACTGCGCGGAACCAAACTCCAGGCTGTCTGGCGGCGCCACCTCCACCTTGTGCCCACGCGCGCGCATCGCGGCGACCACGTCTGCCGGCATATGCGATTCCACATTGACCACCGGACCGTTTTCGACGCGGAAGCGCGGTGCGTCGCTCATCGCCTGGGGGTTCTGGCCGAAGGCGGCCAGCCGCGCCATCATCTGCACATGGCCCTGAGCCTGCATGGAACCGCCCATCACGCCGAATGACATCACCGGCGCGCCATTGCGCGTGATGAAGCCGGGGATGATGGTATGCATCGGCTGCTTGCGCGGGCCGACGCAGTTGGCATGCCCCGGCGTCAGGTTGAAGCCTTCGCCACGGTTATGCAGCGAGATGCCGGTGCCGGGCACCACCACGCCAGAGCCAAAGCCGCGATAGTTGGACTGGATGAACGAAACCATCGAACCGGCCGCATCGGCCGATGTCAGGTACACCGTGCCGCCGGTCTTGGGCATGCCGGCGCCGGGCGTGCTCGCGCGTGCCATGTCGATCAGCGCGGCGCGCTCGGCCAGATAGGCCGGATCGAGAAATGCCTTGGGATCGTGCTGCATCGTCGCCGGGTCGGAGACGTGGCGATGCAGGTCGGCGAACGCGAGCTTCATCGCTTCAACGCCGACATGATAGAAGTCCGCGCTGTCGCGCCCCATGCTTTCGATGTCGAAGCGGTCGAGAATGCCGAGCCCGATCAGCGCAGCCAGACCCTGCCCGTTGGGCGGAATCTCGTGCAACGTGTAGCCGCGGAAATCCTGCGACAGCGGCGCGACCCAGCTATGCGCGTGCTGCGCCAGGTCATCGGCACGGATGGCGCCACCGGTTTCCTCGGCAAAGGCGACGATGCGCGCGGCCAGTTCGCCCTTGTAGAAGCTCTCGCCATTGCTTTCAGCAATGCGCTGCAGCGTGGCGGCCTGCTCCGGAAAGCGCCAGCGCTCGCCAGCCTGCGGCGCCCTGCCATCGCGCAGGAAGGCCTTGGCAAAGCCAGGCTGGCCGGCCAGTACAGGTACCTGTGCCGCCCACTGGCGCGCGATCTGCGGCGATACCATGAAGCCCTGCTCCGCGTATTCGATTGCCGGTGCGAACAGGCGCGCGAACGGCAGCTTGCCGAAGCGGGCGGACAGTGCCTTCCAGCCTGCGACCTGACCCGGCACCGTCACCGTATCCCAGCCGACCGAAGGCATTTTCTCGCGGCCCGCGAAATATTCGGGCGTCCAAAGCGCGGGCGCGCGGCCACTGGAGTTGAGACCGTACAACTGGCCCTCGTGCCAGACCAGCGCAAACATGTCGCCGCCGATACCGTTCATTACCGGCTCCACCACCGTCAGCGCGATCGCCGTGGCGATCGCGCTGTCGATGGCGTTGCCGCCTTCATACAGCATGCGCAGGCCGGCTTGCGCGGCGAGCGGCTGGCTGGTGCTGACCGCATTGGCGGCAAGCAGCGGCATCTTCTGGGAGGGATAGGGGAAGGACCAGTCGAAAGGCAACATTTGGAGCGACTCAGTAGGATGGGGAAAATCCGGAACGCGATGGAAGCGCGCGCCGCTTATTGCAAGGCAAGGCCCGATTGCTTTACCAGCTTCTCGGTGCGCGGAATCTCGGCATTGATCATCGTGTTGAAGTCCGCCGCGCTGCCGCCGCGCGGCTCGGCGCCCGTGGCCCCCAGTTTGTCGCGGAAAGCCGGATCCTTGAGCAGCTTGTTGACCGAGACATTGAGTTTGGCCACGATCTCGCCCGGCGTGCCCTTCGGCGCGACCAGGCCATACCATGGGGCGATATCGAAGCCGGGATAGCCTTGCTCCGCGATGGTCGGCACATCCGGGGCCATCGACGAACGCTTGTTGTTCGACATGCCAAGCGCACGCAGCTTGCCCGCCTTCACAAAAGGCAACCCCGTCATGATGGTGTCGAAGTACATCGATACCTGCCCCGACAGCAGCGCCGGGATCGCTTCGGCTGCGCCCTTGTAAGGAACGTGAACGATGTCGATGCCGGCCATCGCCTTCAGCATCTCGCCGGCCAGGTGCGAGGTGGTTCCTGCTCCGAACGAGGCGTAGCTCAGTTTGCCTGGATTGGCCTTGGCATAGGCCACCATCTCGGGCAGCGTCTTGAACGGCAGCGACGGATTCGACAGCAGGATGTTCGGCGTGTAGGCCACGACCGTGATCTTCTCGAAGGCATCCGGATCGTAGCTGAGCTTCTTGTAGAGAAAGCGGTTGGTCACCATCGACGCGGGACCGGACATCAGCAGCGTGTAGCCATCGCCGGGCGCGCGGGCCGCGGCCTCGCTACCGATCATGGCCGCGGCGCCGGGCTTGTTTTCCACCACGAAGGGCTGGCCGTATTCCTTGCCGAGTGCAATGCCGAGCTGGCGCGAAAGCAAGTCCGTCGCGGAGCCGGCCTGGAATGGCACGACGATGCGCACCGGCTGCGTGGGCCAGTCTCGCGGGCCCTGCGCGAGAACCAGGGACGATGCCGCCATCGCCGCCACGGCGGCGATGGATCGGATGAAACGAAAACGAACCTGCATGAAACTACCCTCCTCGATGGTAGAGAATCCACTCGCTGCGCTGCGTACAGCGCTTGCCTTCGGTGGGCGGCCTCCACTTGGACCGCCTCTACCCAGGCTGTGGCTTAAGTCAATGCCGGCCTGAATCCGGACAGAAGAACACCCGGCACCGGGCCGGGTGATCCGGCAGTGCGACACGCGCCGGCTTCAGCGGTCGACCCCTCCCATGCACAGGTATTTGATCTCCAGGTAGTCCTCGATGCCGTACTTCGAGCCTTCGCGGCCCAGGCCGGACTGCTTGACACCGCCAAACGGCGCGACTTCGTTCGAAATCAGGCCCGTGTTGATACCCACCATGCCGTATTCGAGCGCTTCAGCAACGCGCCAGATGCGGCCGATATCGCGGCTGAAGAAATAGGAGGCAAGACCGAACTCGGTGTCGTTGGCCATGCCGATCACTTCCGCGTCGGTCGAGAAGCGGAACAGCGGCGCCAGCGGGCCGAACGTCTCTTCCTTCGCCACGCGCATGGCCGGCGTCACGTCGGCCAGCACGGTCGGCTCGAAGAAGGTGCCGCCCAAGCTGTGCCGTTTGCCGCCGGACAGCAGCCGCGCGCCCTTGGCCATTGCGTCCGCGATATGCAACTCCACCTTGGCCACCGCGTCCTCATTGATCAGCGGGCCCTGCAATACACCGGGCTCGACACCGTGGCCAACCTTGAGCTTCGCCACGGCGGCGACCAGCTTCTGCGCAAAGGCGTCATAGACCTTGTCGTGCACGTAGAGGCGGTTTGCGCAAACGCAGGTCTGGCCCGCGTTGCGGTACTTCGAGGCGATCGCGCCCTCTACCGCGGCATCCAGGTCGGCATCGTCGAAGACGATGAAGGGCGCATTGCCGCCCAGTTCAAGCGAGAGCTTCTTGATGGTGTCCGCGGACTGGCGCATCAGGATGCGGCCAACTTCCGTCGAGCCGGTAAAGCTGAGCTTGCGCACGACCGGATTGGCGGTCAGCTCGCCGCCGATCGCCCGGGCGTCGCCCGTCAGCACGCTCAGCACGCCCGCCGGCACGCCCGCGCGCTCCGCCAGCACCGCCAGCGCGAGGGCGGACAGCGGGGTGTCCTCCGCCGGCTTGAGCACCATCGCGCAGCCCGCGGCCAGGGCAGGCCCGGCCTTGCGCGTGATCATGGCCAGCGGGAAATTCCAGGGTGTGATCGCTGCGCAGACGCCCACCGGCTCCTTCACCACCAACAGCCGCTTGTCGCCGGCGGGGGACGACAACACGTCGCCACTGACGCGCTTGCCTTCCTCGGCGAACCATTCGAGGAACGACGCGGCGTAGGCCACTTCGCCACGGGCCTCGGCCAGCGGCTTGCCTTGCTCGGTAGTCATCAGCAGGGCAAGGTCGTCGGCATTGGCGAGCATCAGCTCATGCCAGTTGCGCAGCACTTGGCTGCGCTCGCGCGCGGTCTTGCCGCGCCAGGCGGCCTGCGCGGTGCGCGCAGCATCGATGGCGCGGCGCGTTTCCGCCGCGCCCATCAACGGTACCGAGCCGATGACGGCGCCGGTCGCGGGATCGGTGACGGCGAAGGTTTCACCGCTGTCGGCATTGCGCCACGTGCCGCCTTCAAAAGCCTGCGCACGCAGCAAGCCTGCATCCTTGAGTTCCATGATGAAGTCCGTTTGGTCCTGTTGTATCCGTTTGGGTGCTTTGAGTGCTTTGAGTGCGTTGGTGCGTTTGGGTGCGATTGGGTCCGCCTGGGATCAGCGGGTCAATGCGCCGGCCAGGATGTCGAGGCCTTCGTCCATCACGGCATCGCTGATGGTGAGGGGGAACAGGAAACGGATCACGTTGCCGTAGATGCCGCACGACAACAGCAACAAGCCCTGTTCCAGCGCGCGGTTCTGCACGGTGCGCGTGAAATCGGCGTCCGGGCTGCCATCCGCCTTGCGGAATTCGACGGCGACCATGGCGCCGACGCCGCGCACTTCGGCGATTTGCGGCACGCCGGACCTGAGGCTCTCCAGACGGTCCACCAGGCGCTTGCCCAGCACGTTGCCGCGCTCGATCAGGTTCTCGCTTTCGAGCACGTCCAGCACGGCCAGCGCGGAAGCCACCGCCAGCGGGTTGCCGGCATAGGTGCCGCCAAGCCCGCCGGGTGCCGGAGCGTCCATCACCTCCGCGCGACCGCATACCGCCGACAGCGGCATGCCGCCCGCCAGGCTCTTCGCCATCGTGGTCAGGTCCGGCGCCACATCGTAGTGCTCCATCGCAAAGAGCTTGCCGGTGCGCCCGAAGCCGGTCTGCACTTCATCGGCGATCAGCAGGATGCCGTGCTCGTCGCAGATCGCGCGCAGCGCCCTCACGAACGCGGCCGGCGCCACGTTGAAGCCACCCTCGCCCTGCACCGGCTCGAAGATGATGGCAGCCACGCGCTTGGGATCCACGTCGGCCTTGAACAGGTTCTGCAGCGCCTTGAGCGAGTCCTCCACCGACACGCCGTGCAACGCGCAGGGATACGGCGCGTGGAACACCTCGCCGGGGAACGGTCCGAAGCCAACCTTGTACGGCACCACCTTGCCGGTCAGCGCCATGCCCATCATGGTGCGGCCATGGAAGCCCCCCGAAAAAGCGATCACGCCCGGACGGCCGGTGGCGGCACGGGCAATCTTGATCGCGTTTTCGACGGCTTCGGCGCCCGTCGTGAAGAATGCCGTCTTCTTGACCGAGCCACCGGGGGCGCGCTGGTTGATTTTCTCCGCCAGCTCGATGTAGCTGGCGTAGGGGACGATCTGGTAGGCGGTATGCGTGAAGCGCTCCAGCTGGCGCTGCATGGCCTCCACCAGGCGTGGATGACGATGGCCGGTGTTCAGGACGGCGATGCCGGCGGCGAAGTCGATATAGCGCTTGCCCTCCACATCCCAGATCTCGGCATTCTCGGCACGCTCGGCGTAGAAATTGCACATCACGCCAACGCCACGGGGCGTGGCGGCATCTTTGCGGCGGACCAGTTCGGCGTTCTTCATCTCTTGCTCCATCTCTTGCTTCGGTTTGTGCCAGCGGACTTCGTTGTCCGCCTTTCGTGTCGTCAACCGGCAGCCGGGTACTGCATCTCGGCCGGAATGCGGTGGAGTAGAAAATTAACTGAAAAATGGCACCACCACTAGATCCATATTGACGCTCATTGATAGGGCCATTTTTAAGAGGCCTGTCTTGGCGGATTCGCTGCCGCAACGTCCGGAGCGGTTGCCGGACAGCCACCGCGTGACGCATGAAGCTCACTCGGCCTTCAGACGTGACAGGAACCAGAAAGCTCTGGCGTCAGGACGGAACACCAGGGGAATTGCCTTGCCATCCCGTGCGGCCTGCCTGGAGGCAGTCGCTGGCGGCCGGCTCCGTCACTGCCCCGATGGGAAGTGGCACCTGCTGATGAAGTACTTCACCAAACCATATCGTCTTGCACGGATAATCCTGCAAATGGCACCAGGCTTTTGGTACGAACACAGCACCCCCCGGACCGCTTTGTGATGTGACGGCGGGCAGGCACGCTGGTTTCCATGCCGGCGTGCAGGATCGTACGGGAAGCTTCAAGGACGGCCAGGCTCCCGGAATCTGGTGCCGGCAAAACCTAGGGCGTAAGATCACCAGCGACGCGATGCAGCGTTGCACATCGGCGAACCATCATGGCAAAGCCCCAGATCCTGACCTATATCGATGCCGGCACGTCCGACGGGACCGCACGCCTGATGAGAATGATCGGACAGCAACTGCTTCCCGGCGCTTACGAGATCCGGGCGGTCATGGCCGATGACCTCAGGCATGACGCGGCGCTCTTCGATGACGCTGCGCTGTTTGTCATGCCGGGCGGTGCCGACCTTCCCTATTGCGCCGCATTGAACGGCGCCCCAAACGCGCGCATCCGGCGCTTCGTCGAGCAGGGCGGCGTCTACCTGGGCATTTGCGCGGGCGCGTACTACGCTTGCAGGGAGCTGGCGTTCCATGCGGGAACCGAGGGCGCAATCTGCGGCGCACGCGAACTGAACTTTGTGGATGCGGTCGCGATTGGCTCGCTGCCCCAGCTCACGGGGGGCGTCGCTTATGACGCAACGCCGAGGAGCGCCACGGCCGCGGAGATCCGGACGACCCATAGCCTGACCGCTGCCCCGACGACGCTTTATGCGCACTACCACGGCGGCTGCCGCTTCGATTTTGGCGACGCAACGAACCATGCGGCGCGGGTCCTGGCCGTGTACACCGGCATCGAAGGCAACCCGCCCGCCATCGTGAGCGCAAGCGTGGGCAAAGGCTGCGCAATCCTGACCGGTGTCCACCTGGAAATCTCGGAGCGCGAGTGCAAGGACGCACTGCGCGGACACAGCGACATGGCCGCGCACTTGCACGTTTGCCGCAAGCTGGCCCGGACCGGAGAGGCGCGGCTGGCGGTTTTCCGCCAGCTGCTTGCTCACGCGGGCCTCTTGCTGGGCTGACCGCTCAGGGCGTCCAGTACCAGACGGCGGAGTTGGAGAGAAAAGTCTCCCACATTGCGTGCGGCTTGCCGGGATCGTCGTCGTCGCAGAGCCGGGCAAGAACCCACTGGGCTTCGATCCGTTCTCTCGATGCATCACCGAGACCGTCCTGCTCGCCCTTGGCCAGGTAGCGACCGGCAAAGGTGGTCAGCGATGCGTGTGCCTCCGAAGCATTCTTCCAAAGCACCGTGAATCCGATCAGCGTACCGTCGGTCATGCCGTACGCGTCGAACCACGCATTGGGATCGGGCATGCCCACCTTGGTCTGATAGCGGCCGGTGAAGCGCGCACCCGGCTCGACGGAAAGAATCTCAAGCCCGCCGCCGTTCCGGCCGAGCCATCGTCCAACACGGATTGTCATGGTGCCTCCTTTGCATTGCGCGGATTGGAAAATGCGTTTGACGCCTACTTCTTCCCGGCGCCGGCGCTCATCGCATCGAGCGCCTTTGCCGCGGCAAGGTGCTGGGGCACGGCAAGCCCTTGCTGCGCCGTCGCCGCCGAGACCTGTGCACCTTGCGCGCTGCCACGCGCGGCGAGATCGTTGCCATTTGCGAAAACCAGGCGGGTCAGCGCGGCCACCTCGGCATCGGAGAGGTCGCTTGCCGTGAGGAGCAGCGCCGCGGTCGCGACGCTACGCACGTCTTGCCGCTGGTTCGCGTAGGCACCGCGCGAGATCGTGTAGGGAAAGTACGCGGTCTTCGCACCGGCCAGCGCGGCAATCGCGCGCTCCGAAAGCGGCAACAGCCGCAGCGGCACGTCCTCGAGCGCATCGCGCACGCTGTCCGCCGGCACGCCGATGACCTGTATCACGGCGTCGACCTGTTTCTGGCGCAGCGCAACCAGCGCGGCGCCGATGCTCAAGTCCTGGCGCACGATGTCCTTCAGCCCGAGCCCATGCGCCTCGAGCACGCGTACCGCGGTGACGCGCGACGCGGAGCCCGGTTCACCCATGGCGACCTTGTGGCCGCGCAGGTCCGCCATCGATGCCAGCGAGTCGTTGGCCCGCACCAGGACATGCACGGCTTCCGGATACAAGCTGCCCAGCGCGCGCAGCGAGACGTACGGCCCGTCCGCGGCAAAGGCGCCCTTGCCCTCATAGGCATCGAGCGCGGCATCGCCCTGCGCCAGCGCAACCGAAACCTTGCCTTCCCGCAACAGACGCAGGTTTTCCTCTCCTCCCCGCGTGATCAGGGGCACTACCCTGACCCTGGTCTCGCTCGCCAGCGCGCGGGCAAAGCGCAAATACTGTCCGTGCTCGGCACCGGCCGCGATCGCGTATCCGTCCGCCGCGCGCGCGAGCCGTGCGCGTACGCTTGCATATGCCAGCGCAAGCTCCTGCTCGATGGCCGCCTGCTCAGCAGGCGAAGCATCCTTGGGCACGGATTCGATCACCTTGCGCATCGCCTCCAGGATGGCGGCGGCGCCTGGCGCGGTATTGGTGACATAGTCCGGCGCCTCGGCGGGCCGGTAGCCGCCGGAGGTAACCGCGACCCACCGGTCCCCCTCGCGCTTGTAGAGCGCGGTACCGTGGGCGCGGATGATGTCTCCCGCCTTGTTGCCGCCCGAGGTAATACCGGAAATGCCCTTCGGGCCCGCGCCCAGCGCGGAAACCAGGCCGGCGACGCCCGGCGCGTCCCATCCGCCGAAATCGAAGTCGCGCGCGAGCTTCAGTTGCGCATCGAAGTAGACTGTCCGGCGTGTCTCGCCCGCCGCCCTGGTGTCCGCCTGGGAGCCACGGCGCTCAAGGCTGACCAGTTCCACCGTCCCGGCCGGCAGCGCCTGCACCAGGCGTTCGTTGACCCCGGCCCGCAGGCCGTCGGCATCCGGGCCGCCGCCGCAGCCGCTCAGGAGGACGGCCACGGCCAGCAGCATGGCGATGAGGGCGCGCATGGTCAGCCTCCCACGATCGGCAGCGCAAGCCACAGCGTCAGCACCACCGCGTTCATCAGGTCGACGAAGAATGCGCCGACGAGCGGGGCGATCAGGTAACTGGTCGGGGCCGGCCCGTACTTTGCGGTGATCGCCTGCATGTTCGCCATGGCGGTCGCGGTGGAACCCATATTGAAGCCAATGAAGGCCGCGGAGGTGACGGCTGCCTCGTAGTCGCGGCCCATGAAGCGAAAGCAGACCAAAACGGCGTAGATAACGAGGAACACCACCTGCATGGCAATGATGACAATGAAAGGCCCCGCCGACAGCGCCACCTCGATCAGGTCGAGCGCCATCATCGTCATGACGAGGAACAGCGACAGGCACACGTTCGAGATCAGGTCCGTGGCGCGGTCATCGAAACGCAGGCCGATGAACGGGCAGAGATTGCGGATGGCGACGCCCGTGACCATGCACCACAGGAAGGCCGGTATGGTGATCGAGCCGCCGGTGAACTGCGCTGCCAGCCACCGGCTGGCCACTACTGCGGCAAAAATGCCGGCGAGGGAGCCGATCGCGCCGATGGTGGCGATTGGCGCCGCCGGATGCATGTCGTCGCTCGCGGTTTCCTCCGCCTCGGATCGCAGGCGGTATCGCGTGATCAGGAACTGCGCGACCGGGCCTGCCATGATGCCGCCGACAATCAGGCCCAGTGTTGCCACCGTCATCGACAGGTCCATCACGGACTGCAGGTTGTTCACTTCCGCGAAGCGCTCGGCATAAGCCGCGCCGGTACCATGGCCGCCCACTAGGGTAATCGAGCCACCGACCAGCCCGAAGATCGGGTGCAGGTCCAGCACCTTCGCCATCGCGACGCCGACGGCGTTCTGCGCGACGATGTAGGGCAGCATGATCAACAGGAAGATGACAAGCGCCTTGCCTCCCCGGCGAAGCGTGCGCAAGTCCGCGCTCAGCCCCATCCCGCCGAAGAACATCAGCAGCAGCACCGGCTTGATGCTCTGGTCGATCGTGACCTTGAAATCCGCGGTTGTCAGGGCCAGCGCGGATAACATCGCGAAAAGCAGGCCGCCGGTGATGGGATCCGGGATGTTGTATCTCGACAGTAGCCCGACCCTGCGATTGACCAGCGCGCCGATGAGCAGCACGACAACAGCCGCCAGCAAGGAGCTAAGGGGGTCGAGATTCATCGGCTATCCCGTTGGATGTCAGGCGGTTCGCACGAATCCAACGTGACAAGGCGCGAGCCTGACAGTATCAAACTGGCTTCTGGTCTGCTGGCCCGCTACCTTGGTACTGGTCCTCGACCCATTGCCAGAACAACTGATAGCCGACCGCGAGCATCACCGGGCCGATAAACAAGCCAATGACGCCGCCGCTGACCATCCCGCCCAGGGCGCCGATCAGCACCACCGGCATCGGCACGTCGACACCCCGGCCCAGCAGCAGGGGCTTGAGGACGTTATCGGCCAGCCCCGCAACGAAGACATAGATGGAGAAGACGATCGTAGCCACGCTGGCACCCTCGGTGGCGATGACGAAGACAATCACCGGGACGGTGATCAGCGTGGCCGGCAGCTGCATGATCCCAAGCAGCAGCACCCCCAGAGCCAGCAGGCCGGCGGCAGGAACGCCCTTGAGCACGAAGCCGACGCCGATCAGCAGCATCTGGATGAAGGCAATGCCGACCACCCCCTGGGCAACCGCGCGAATGGTGGAGGTGCACAACGCGGTGACCTGCGGGCCTTTTTCCGGGTTGAAGATGCGCGAGGCAATCTGCACGGCGCTACGGCTGCCCTCCTCCCCAAAAGCCATGATGATGCCGGCGATGATCAGTGCAAAGACGAAAATCAGCAAGCCCTTGCCGAGACCCGCGGCCGCGCCCAGCAGCACGAGGCTGAAGTCCTTGATCTGAGGCGAGAGCTTCATCACCAGACCGGTAAGGTCGGTGGCGGCTTGCATCCAGAAGGCATACAACTGCTTCCCCACCAGCGGCCAACTGGCTACCGACTCGGCCGGCGGTGGAACCTTGAACTCCCCGCTCTTGACGAGGGTCATGCCATTCTCCACCGACTCCGCCATGGCGACACCCAACAGGTAGGTCGGCACCATGATGATGCCGATCACGACCAGGACGATCAGCGTGGCGGTGCGGCCGTCCTTGTTGCCCAGCATCGGGCTGAGTTTCACCTGCAGCGGATAGAGGGTGATCGCCAGGATCAGCGACCAGACGAGCAGGTCGAAAAACGGACGGAATATCTGGAAGCAGAAGACCACCAGGACAGCAATCAGCCCGGCACGGATCAGTACATCGAGCATACCGCGGGACAGCGCCTTCTCCGAAATGGGCGTGGGCAACATCGATTGCCTCCTTGCAGGTCACTGCAAAGGTATCGGGTCGGTAAGCCAGGCCACGGCACCTCATCCCTGCCGTTACGCCATGTCCGGGCGACACGAAACGTCCGGGATCGTGCCCCGGCGGGGCACGATCCCGGTTCGAGCCATAACGCGCGGACCGCAATGACGCGCATCCACACAACCCACCGCACGGCCAATGCCGGCGTCGGCGCGTTCGCCATACGAGGGCAAAGGCCAACCACACCCCCGATTCGGTGAATTCTAGTCTAGGCTAGTCAGAATGCCGGGACAACCTCAATGAGTACGCCCCGTAACAATACCCGGAGAATGCCCGGAGAACGCCTGGAGAATCCATGGTCCGACTGCCGACGCCTGCATTGATGGTACTTGCGTTCCTGTTCGTGCTCGGCGGCTGCGCCAGCCGCCCGGTCAACCCGGCCATCGCCCACGCCGACGCGGCTACCGGCTATCGATTCGTCACGCGCCCGCAATATTCGTCAGACAACGAAAACCTGGTGATCCTGGCCTTCTCGGGCGGTGGGACACGCGCTGCGGCATTCTCGTACGGCGTCCTCGAGTTCTTGCGCAATACCGAAGTCGTCGGACCGAAAGGCAACAAGTCTCGCCTGCTCGACCATGTCGGCGTCATCACCGGCGTATCCGGCGGGAGCTTTACGGCGCTCGCCTATGGCCTCTACGGCGACAAGCTGTTTGACGATTACGAGCAGCGCTTCCTCAAACGCGACGTGCAGGGGGAGATTACCTTCCGCACGCTCAATCCAGGCTACTGGCCATCCCTATGGTCAAGCGGCTGGGGCCGCTCGGAACTGGCGTCGGACCTGTACGACGAAATCCTGTTCCATGGCGCGACGTTCGGCGACCTCAATCGCGGGGACGGCCCCTTTATCGTCGCCTCCGCCACGGACATCTCCACGGGCGCCCGCCTGCCCTTTACGCAGACCACATTCGACGTGCTTTGCTCGGATCTGAATGCGGTGAGGCTCTCCCGTGCCGCTGCCGCATCGTCGGCGGTACCGGTGGTACTCACGCCCATTACCCTCAACAACTACGGCGGCACCTGCAACTACGAACCCCCTGGCTGGATCAAGCCTTTTCTCGATGCCAGCGACCCGCCCCGGCCGGCTGCCCGCGCGACCCGCCACCTGAAGGAGGAGGCCGAATTCGGGGACAGCGTCAACCGGCCCTACATCCATATCGTGGATGGCGGTGTGTCGGACAACCTCGGCATGCGCAGCGTGCTGGATTCGCTGGAGGTCATGGAAGCACTGCATCTGATTGGCCAGCCTTCTCCACTCGACCATATCCGCAGGATCGTCGTCTTTGTCGTCAATTCACTGTCCACGCCAAAGACGGCATGGGACAAGTCGGAATCCCCGCCGGGCACGCTGCAGATACTGGTAAAAGCCACGGGGGTTCCGATCGACCATTATTCCTACGAGGCCACCGAGCTGTTGAAGGACAGCCAGTCGCGATGGCAATCCATGCGCCGGGTCCGGGAGTCCCGTGCATTTTCAGCGAACAAGGACGCCACGGTAGCCACCGCATTGCGCACGCCGGACGCAACGATCTACGCCATCGACGTGTCGTTCGCCCAGTTGACGGACAAGGCGGAACTGGATTACCTGAACGAACTGCCCACATCGTTTTCCCTGCCGCCCGAGGCAGTCGACCGGCTGCGTGCCGCCGCGGGGAAGATCATCATGGCGTCGCCCGATTTCCAGCGGCTGCTGAAGGACGTCGGCGCCAGGGTCATCGCCGCCCCGGCACCGGCACCGGCACCGGCAGGCGAAACAACGGGCGACCACGGTAACAAGTAGCAGCAGGTCAGGTGCTGGTGCTTAACCGGCTGATATCCCGGATCGAGGCGCAAGCCCCTGGCGTGCGTCTCCGGGCGGTCAGCACCTGGGACGGAACGCTGGCGGACCGGCCCGACGTGACAGCGCCCTGACCGCCGGAATGCCAAAAAAGTGACGGGCCAATCCAGCTTGTGACAGAATATATGCCCCCTGGTCACACCGGAAACGGCGTTGCGGTCCGGACGTCGACGCACCCTTGAGTCAGATTTCTGGCACGGTTCCCATTTCGCTGGTCAACGGCTTCCTGTCGGGCGCCGATCCCGCCGCCATCGAACGGCTGGCGGAGTGCTCCGGCATCCCCCACGGCTTGCTGCGGCGCCCTGGCTCCCGCGTGACCGAGGAGCAGTTCTCCACGCTCTACCGCCTGCTCGCGACCGAACTGGACGACGAAATGCCGGGCATCTTCAGCCGCCCCTTGCGCAATGGCACGCTGAAATACCTGTGCCTTAGCCTGCTCGACGCCCCGCGGCTGGAAGTCGCGCTGCACCGGTTCGGCCAGTTCTTCCACCTGATCCTGGATGATTTCCGGCTGGAGTCGGGCCGCGACGGCGAAGGCGGATGGGTCGCCATGGTGGCGGATCCGGCGGGCCCCGGCGTGACCGAACTCGGCCGCGAACTCATCATGAAGCTGGTGCACGGCATTGCCTCATGGCTGGTGGGAAGGCGGATCCCGCTGATCGCGGCGGAGTTCGATTTCGCGCGTCCCGCGCACGCAACGGACTACCTTTTTCTCTTTCCGGGGCCGGTTCAGTTCGGTAGCGCACAGACACGCATGCGTTTCGAAGCGGCTTACCTCGACATGCCCATGCGGCAACGCAAGGCCGACCTGCAGAGATTCCTGGCGCGCGCCCCGGAGGACTGGATCTTCGTCTCCTTCGCCGACCAGATGGTTTGCCACCGGGTCAGGCAATTCCTCGCCGATTGCCTTCCCGCCATGCCGACGCTGGAAGTGGTTGCCCAGGACCTGCACTTTTCCGTGCGCACGCTTTGCCGCCGGCTTGCGGACGAAGGCACGACGTTCCAGGCGATCAAGGATGACGTCCGGCGCGATATCGCGATCCAGCGGCTCACACGCTCGCCCGACGCCATCGCGGCTATCGCGTATGACGTCGGCTTCGACAACCCGACCGCGTTCCATCGCGCTTTCCGGCACTGGACCGGCAGCACGCCCAAGGCCTACCGCGGCATGGCCTGAGCGCCCGGCTAGGCGGCGGCGCCGCTGTAATGGGTGCCGAAACGCTGCCTGAGCACCAGCTTGTGCAGCTTGCCGGTCGCGGTCAGCGGCAGTTCCGGCACGAACACCACGTCGTCCGGGATCCACCATTTGGCCACCTTGCCTTCATAGAAGGCCAGCAGTTGCTGCGCATCGAGCGTGCTGCCGGCGCGCCTTACCGCGACCAGCAGGGGCCGTTCGTCCCACTTGGGATGGGCACAGGCGATACAGGCCGCCAGTTCGACTTCCGGGTGCGCAACGGCGATGCCTTCCAGCTCGATCGAGGAGATCCACTCGCCGCCGGACTTGATCACATCCTTGCTGCGATCCGTGATCTGCATATAGCCATCGGCATCGATCGTGGCGACATCGCCGGTGGCGAACCAGCCATCCTTCTCCAGGCAGGATTCCTCCATGCCGAAGTAGCGCTCCGCGACCCAATGGCCGCGCACCAGCAGGTCGCCCGCCGAGCGCCCGTCCCACGGCAACTCGGCACCATCGGCGTCGACGATCTTCATCTCGACACCCGGCACGACCCGGCCTTGCTTGGCCTCGAGCTGCGCGCGCTCCTGCTCCGGCTTTTGCGCGAAACCCTGCGAAGGCGAAAACACGGTGCCAACCGGCGACAGCTCGGTCATGCCCCAGGCGTGTACCGACTTGATGCCCAGTTCGCCCAGCGCCTTGGCCAGTTGCGGCGGGCATGCCGCGCCGCCCACGATGACACGCTCCAGGCTGTTGCAACGCTTGCCGGTGCGGCGCATATAGTCGGCCAGGCCGAGCCAGACCGTGGGCACGCCAGCCGACACCGTCACGCCTTCCTGGTCGAACAACGCCGACAGGGACGCGCCATCGAGCGCCGGGCCCGGCAGCACCAGTTTCGCCCCGACCAGCGCCGCGGAGAACGGCAGCCCCCAGGCATTGACGTGGAACATCGGCACGACAGGCACCACGGAGTCCGACGCACGCAGGCAAAGCGCATCCGGCAGCGCCGAGGCATAGGCCATCAGGCAAAGCGAACGGTGCGAGTACAGGACGCCCTTCGGGTTGCCGGTGGTGCCGGAGGTATAGCAAAGCACCGCCGCGAGTTGCTCATCCAGGCGAGGCCAGTCGAAGTGGCCGGGCTGCCCGCCGATCATGGCCTCGTAGCTTTCGAGCGGCAGCGCCGGTGCCTGCGGCAGGCTGGCGCTGTCGCACAGCATGACCCATGACTCGACATGGGGACATTGCGGCGCGATCTGCTGGACCAGGCCCAGGAACGAGGCATCGAAGCAGACCACGCGGTCGCGGGCATGATTGATGATGTAGGCGATCTGTTCCGGGAACAGGCGGGGGTTGATCGTATGACAAACCGCGCCAATGCCGGTCACGCCATAGTACAGCTCCATATGGCGATAGCCATTCCACGCCAGCGTGCCCACGCGGTCTCCGGCGACGATGCCTCGGCCCGTCAGCGCATTGGCCAGTTGCATGGCGCGGACATGGCAGTCCCGGTAGGTATAGCGATGAATGTCGCCCTCGACGCGCCGGGATACGATTTCCACCTTGCCGGAGTGCCGTGCCGCCTGCTCAAGCAGCGCGGACAATTGCAGAGGCGCGTACATCATCTGACCGAACAGGTCCATAGTCTTGTCTCCTGACAGGCGGTTTGTCGTTATGCCGGATGCATCCGGCGGTCATGGCGACGCCGGCTGCGAGGCATTCTAGAGGTGCCCGCGCCCTCCGGCACTGACAGGAATGGCCGAACTAGTGACAAATCCGGCCAATCAGGCTGGGGTGGCAGGCCAGCGGCCAGGGCGACGCAAAGCGGCAGGTTTTGTCAATGAATGGGCAGGTTTGGTTATTCCCGCATGCCGCGGCGGGCGCTACGATCCGGTATCCGGAGCATGCGGTGCCGGCATCCGGCCAGATGCACCATGCCCTGTGCCGCAATCCCAAAATGGAGACCCAGAAAATGACCTATCGTGCCCCGCTCAAGGACATGCTGTTTGTGATGAACGAACTGGCCGGCCTTGACGCTGTCAGCCAGCTGCCCGGCTTCGAGGACGCCACGCCGGAGACGGCGCAGGCGGTGCTCGATGAGGCCGCCAAGTTCAACGAACAGGTGCTGGCGCCGC